>ERZ1292625.1106-Hain-H41-01um-R1-1106-length-35144-cov-13_pt1 | contig 29800 bp, 34 predicted proteins | sample MGYA00564400_ERZ1292625 | MGnify/ENA primary metagenome ERZ1292625 (study PRJEB36523, sample SAMEA6512639) | groundwater metagenome | collected 2019-01-08 | study: AquaDiva: Metagenomics assemblies of 32 groundwater samples | reverse complement strand
ACGACTTCTGGTAGGGCGGCGTTAGGCGGAGCGTCCGGTTCGCCGTCGTCGAACAGGCGCCGCCCGACCACGCCGGCGATTGACGGAAGCGGGCGGACCGCCGCCTTAGCAGTTTTCTCCGCAACGGTCACCGATCGGTCAACAGCCGTGGCAACGCGTTCGCGTGTCTTCGCGGCCAAAGCCGCCACACGTACGTCCGCGGTAGCCGAGACCCTCCCGGACAGTTTTCCGAGCGCCATTTTGATGCCCCGCAGCTTCAAGTACGCGCTGAGCAGCGGGCCGACAACAGGGATGTCGTGAACCTTCGGCATCCCGGGAATGTCGAGCAACTCGTTGGCGCCGAGCACATTAGCGGTGCGACCAAGCTGACCGCCGGCCGTACCGGCCTTGGCCATCTTTGCGTCGAGCTTCTGCGCGACCTTCGACTCTTTCGCGTGCGTGTCGTACGTCTGCTTCGCGGTAGTGTACGTCTGCTTCGCCTCGGTCTCGGCCGCGGCGGCCTGCGTGTACTTGATCTTCGCCTCGGCCCGATTCCGCTTCGCGTACTGAACCCGTTCGGCGGCGGTGTACGCTTTTGGGCCCATCTCTTCGTTTGGGCCGTACGCTTCGTGGTCTTCTGCCGCGCGGATGTTGCGATCGGTAAACTTGCGTGTCGCGTTGTCGCTCGCCTGACCGAACTCGTCCGCTGCCTTGACGGAAACTGGATGCGCAGCATCACCGAGAACCTCCGCTACCTCAGCGGAAGCCTTCTCGTATCGGGTGATAATCCGCGCATCGCGCACGATATTGCCTAGATCTTCCGGCGGCGCCAGATGTGACATCTGCTCTTCTAGATCATCGGCCGCGGGCACCGTTTTGTCGAGGGCCGGATCCGTTACCAGGCGTTTCCCGGCCTTAGTGCCGGCTTCCGCCGAGAGCCCCGCGGCCTTCGACTCCGGCGAGCGGCGCGCGAAGTCCAAAGGGACCGCCAGATCATCGTCCGGCATTCCGCGGTACAAAAAGCCGGGCTCCTTCGACACGATGTGTGTGACGAAATCGCGGTGGGCCTCCTCGAGCTCGCCGAGAGCGTCCTCGAGCGCAGCTTCTTGTTTCGCTAGGCTATTGCCGAGCAACATTTTCGTCTCGGCGGTACTGGCTTCTTTCACCCGCATTTCGGCAAGAGACTTGCCAGCAATAGCGTCGCTGTGCATCTGCCGCAGCTTACCTTCAAGCGAGACGGACCGCGCGTTTCGCTCCCCGCGTAGCCACCCGGAAACAGGACTGTCGGGCGGCGCCCCCTCGCGTACCGGCGGGAGCAGCTCGCCTGTACGCGGAGTCGGTGCGCCCGTGGAAGGCGGGAATTCGTACGGCGCCGGCTCAACAGCGGCGGGGCGTTCGATCACTTTTGTGGGGGGCCCAGAGGCAGTTTCGCTCGGCCGCACGGGCGGTGCAGGCGGTGCGACACCTTCGCTAGCCGGAACCGGATTGCTCTCGGCCGGGTTGCCTTGCGCACGCATCTTCTCGCGCTGGAGATGGATGTCGTTGTCTTGAACCGCGCGGCGAGCTTCGCTTTTAGCAGTCCGAATGTCGTCGTATTGCTGTCGCGCCGTTCGCATGTCCGCTTCGACCGCGGTCAGTCGCTCCTGGCTAGCGGTGGTCCATGCGGTCGTCGCGGCGGCCGAAGCGTCCGCACTCCCGTCCATCAGTCGTGAGTAGAGCCGACGCGCGGCAATCGTGCCTTTCACTGCGCCGAGCGCGACACCCCCGCCGATCACACCGAACTCGAAGCCGGTGCCGAGCGCGCCAGTGAAACCTTCAACGGTCGCCGCGGTGTCCTCCATCGACGAGTGGCCGAGATACTGTCCGGCGTTTTGAATGGCGCCTTCGACGCCCATAATACCAAGGGCTTTAGCGGTGCCGACAACGCCGCCGCGAGCGAGACTCTGCTCCACGCCGCGGCCGGCGATTGAACCAAGGTATCCAGCGGGGGTCGCCGCTAGTGACGAACCGGCGGTCGCCAGGGCGCCCGCTACGGTACCCCCGATCTCACCGATACCGTGAACGATCGGGCTGGCTTCTATGTCGCCGAGCGCACGTTTCCGCTCTTCGTCAGTAAGCAGTTGGCCGAGAGCTAAATCAGACAGTCCGAGCGTCACGCCGGACAAAGCGCCCATGGCGCCGGCGTTTACCGTGCCGACCCATCCACGATCTTCCGCGTTCTGCCGATCGGCTTCGACGTCCGTTGCAACCCCTTGCTCTGCTGACGTAACCGGTGTTAGACCTTGATTGACGGCATAGTCGTCGTCGGCTTCTACTATGACGCCGCCAGCGCCGCGGTAGAGCCCCACTACCGATAGCCTCCGCCGCTCAGCTTTTCGCGGTTCTTGACTGCGGCATCCAACATTTTGCGAGCATCGGCGGCGTCTGGTCCGCCCGCACCGGCGCGGCGGCCAAGTTCGGCAAGCGCAGGTTTATCTCCTATAATGGCTAGTTTACCCAAATCGGTGATCCCGGTGTTGGCCATTACGGCCGCGCGCGCCGTTTCCGCGGCCACGCCAGACCGTTTCAAACGGGCCAGCGGATCCACGGGCTCGGCGGTACCACGACCGGCGGCGGCGGCGTCTCTGCGCTGATCTTCGTAGGCAAGCTGCTTGCCGACTACACTATCCGACGGCACTTTGGTTTTAAGCTCGTTGTACAGTTTCAGGTCGGTGTCGCGGAGGTTGTGAAGCGTAGCAAGTGCAAGCGCCGGACGATCAGACAACACTTGCTGGCTGAGCGAGGCTTCCGCCTTCTTCCCTTCGTCCCCGCCCTTTGCACGCGCGGCCATCCACGTGTCAAAGACCTCGGCCTGGTTTTTCGACAGCCCGGGGCGGGTTACGGAGCCGGAGTTCTCGAGCGCGTCAGCCTGGCTCTTCGCGCTACCGCTCAATGGGTACAACACACGGCTGATTGTATCGCTGATAGTTCCGGCGCTGCGACGATCAGACGCTGCCTCAGCGGGGGTCAGATCTTTTTTTGACGTGACGGCACCCGGATCAAGTGGTGCCTCTTCCTGGTGATAGATCATCCGCAGACGTTTCTTACCGGCCGGCGTACTGGCGTCCACATCCCAATGACTGGCGCGAAGTTCCGAAGTAAGCCCGCTTTCCAACGTCTCAGAGACCGCGGTCAGCGCGGCTTTGAACGCTTCCGGGTCTTCGCCGATTTTAATCCCGCCTAGCAAGTCGGAAATGTTGCCGGTGGTGAAGCCTTTGGTCGCATCGCCCCCGGTCACTCTATCCACTTGGGTGATGTCTTGTTTGCTCAGCACACCGAGGTGGAACGCGTCCTTCAAGAACATCAACAACAAGCCTTGTTTGCTTTGTATTTCCTTCTGACCAGCATCCGTCGAAAGATAGACACGACCTTTCTGATCGTACAGATTTTTAATATCGTCGGTGAGCTTCGCCACCGTTTGAATCGCGGCGACCTTTTGCGCCGTTTTGTTAGCAATCCCGGCATCGCCTTGTCGGTACACCTCAGCGGTGTTCGCCATCTCTTTCAGCTGCCGGGCCTGCTGTTCGAGCGTGTCGGCTTTGGTAGTCTGCTCGGCCGTCAAAACCCCGCCGGCACGTAACTCCTTCGCCTCGGCAACCATTTTGTCGGCCTGGTCGCTCATGTCGTAACCCTTCTGCGTTAGAAGGTACTTTCCCCGCGCGTCACCGATACCGCGCGCCTCGTTCTCTTTCATCAGGTCGGCCGTAGCTTTGGCTGCGGAGGCACTTCCGCTAGCCTTGGCGGACCACATCGCCTTCTGCTCGTCAGACAGCAGATTGTCGTACTTGAACAAGAGTTCTTTGCTGAAATGGATGTCGTTCTGCTTCAGGCTAGAGTAGAAGCGGCTGTTTTCCGCGGCGCGGTTCGCACGCTTCTCCCCGAGATCGAGCTCCGCTTGAATTGCGGCCATCGTTTTTTCGGCGCCGCGGAGTCGCATGGCGGCGGCCATCTGCAGACCGTTGGCGCGAATTTCGTCACTACTAGTTCTAGACGTCAGTTCCTCGATGTACCGCGCGCCTTTTTCGGCCGCCGCAGCTACGAGCGTATTCTGCACCCCCATTGTCGTTCCGAACTTCTCCTTCAGATCGATGAGCTCGTCGCGGGTCATCCCGAGGACTTTACCCTTCTGCTCGAGGTCCGCCATCTGGCCGGCAACTTTGCGGTCGACTGATTTCCACAACATCTCGATTGCTGGATTAACGCTGTCGCGTTTCAGGGCGGAGCCGATACCGCCTAGCACCAAAGCGATAGCAGCCATAACAGGATGATCGTACGAACGATCTATTTTCGTGTTGGCGATCTGGTCTCGAGTTTTTACGATTAGTGCGCGCTTCGCGTCGGCCTCGCTGATATTTTTCTCCGCGATGTCGGTTCGCACCTTCTCGGCGGCAGTGATCTCAACGCTGCGGTCGCGTTGGGCATCAGCGAGAACGGTTTTCCCGGCTGCGGCGACCTCGGCCGCCCGAAGCCCAGCCGCCTTCTGTGCTTCGAGCGCGGCGAGCTCGGCGTTAAGACCGCCTTCGATGCCGGCGTCAGCCAGCGTATTGCGCGGTGCCGCCGGTTTCTTGCTAACTTTTGCTGGCGGATTGGCGCGATCGTACGCTTGTGTGGCCGCAGCATCCGCTGCTTGAATCGGCGCCGCAACTTCGGGCGGCAGGTAGTAATCCGGCTGTTGCGGCACTACGGTTTGTTTATTAGCCAGATCATAAAGCGAATCGACCACCGAGGCCGGTGCTGGCTCAACAGTGCCCCCAGCTGCATTCGGTCCGCCCGGCAGACCTGGAGCAAACGGCACCGGCCCAGTCCCGAGACCTTGGGCCTGTAGCTGATTGGCAACGCTTTGCGGGACCGGTAGAGAACGGCCGTCCGGCGTCACGTATGTGACAATCTCTTCTCCGTCGTAGAGCCCCATAATTCCTTATTTCATGGCCCCGGTGGCTGTGTATGCTGCAGCACCGCCGGCCGGGCCGGCGACAACTGTTGCCGCAGCTGTTGCAGCGAGTTGTAGCATAGTGCCCAGCATGGCGTTGTCGTTCGCATCACCCTGGAGCTTAAGGCCACGTTTTGCCAAGTCTTGCCGGAGTGTAGCTTCGTCCACATTCAACATTTGGGCGAGTGCGGCCAACTGGGCTTGTTGCTGCTGTAGTTGAGCCTGCTGATTACCTTGGGCGACACCAATATCCTGCCCGCGCATGTTACCGAGCAGACTTCCGAGCTGACCTTGTGCGTTGGTTTGATCTTGCATCTGGGCTTGTGCTGCGCTGCCAGCACCCGCAACACCGATGTCGGCGGTATTTCGCGCCGCCGTCCGCCCGGCAAGTGCTGCATTAGCACCGCGCGCCATACTGGCCTGGGCGGTCTGGGCTGCTTGCGCTTGGCCGATTTGACGATTGACCGCCATCTCACCAGCGCCGGGCGTTAGTCCGGACGCCTGGCGCCGTAGGAGATCAGCCAGTTGGTTTTGTTGTTCACGGGCCTGGTTAGATTGGGTTTGATCTTGCACCGGGGCCCCGCGACCGAGCATATCTTTCAAATACCCGGTTTGATAGTCGGCAGAGGCGGGGCCAGACGCCATATTTTTCGACGGGTTGGAGTGGAGCAGCTTGCTGAGCCATGACTCGTCGGATGACGGAGGAGCGTTGTTGGCGTGGAGCAGCCTGCTGATCCATGACTCGGATGACTGAGCGTTGTTGCCCAAAGCGGCCTGAGTGTTGTTGCCCAAAGCGGCCTGCTTAGGGTCCCACTGAGTAGGAAGAGGCGCCATTATGTACTCCTTGCTCCGTTGAAGGGCCCGGTGCTCGGTTTCTTCACACCGCCCGTTATAATCATCTCGGTCAGCTCAAAGCTAGCACCGGACAACCCGTTTTTCTCGAAATCTTCGAATCGGAACTGAATGCTCTGTCCAGCCTCGTGAATGCCGAACCGCCATTGGTACACGTCGTTGCCGGTCCCGCCGTACGCACCGTCCCCGTACGCTCCGTCCCCGTAGACGGTCCCGCTAAGCGGGTCGACACCGATCGTAGCGCACCCGTCGCCGGTAAGCCATCCGGTAGCGGCCGTGTCGCTCGTAGCGTCGAGCCAGGCCGGGTCGCTCCACGCTTCATCGTAATTCGTACGATACTGGATACCTAGCTGATGCGGACTGATCAACGTCCCGAGCAGCTTCAACGACCAAAAACGCTGCAAACCTTGCAGGTGCTCGTAAATATGAAGCCATGCGGTTTCGAGCCGAAGGGTGATTCGCGCCCCCGCGTCGGAGTATTCACCCACGGTCTCCTGGTAAACAGTGTCGTTCGTTCGTAGATAGTGATACACGTTGTTGGCCACGACGGCATCGTAACCTTCATGATTGGTGAAGACGGACCACTGTTTGAACAAATGATCATAGAGCAGCGTGCTGCCGCTGCTCGTCAGAAAAACGACCTGCGTACGATCCGGCATCACGGTTGCGCGACGCACATCCTGCGCGTTGTACGCCTCGGCCGGCGATCCTACATAAGAAACCTGGCGCGCACGATCTAGTAAGTAGATCCCTTTCGCGCTCTGGAACATCAGTCCGTCGGGAGTCAGGACGATCGAGCTCGGTGAGATACAACCGACGTTCGACGTGATGAGCTGAGACGCCGAGAAGCCGCCGAGCGCGGTGCTCCCGTTCTCTACCGGGCCGTCACCGTTGAACCCGAAGATGTGTCCGTGTTTGAACGCATACACAACGTCATCCATCACGTAGAGGGCGGTGATGTCGCCGCCGAGGGGGTCAACATCGTGCGCGAGCTCGGGGGCGACTTCAAGCCCAAAACCGGTGGCGATCCGTTGGCTGAAGCGGACCACACTTCCCGCCGACGCATCGGTAAAGAAAAGCCGGTTCTTGCCGCTGGCCACAATCGAGCCGAGGACGGACGGGTCATTCGACAGCACACCGCCAGTCGTGTAGAGGCGTTCTTGCAGAATCAGATTAACGTCGCTCATCCGGTCGATAAACGTCGCCGTGTCCGAGCTGGTGCTGTTGGTGATGTAACCGTTGACGGCGCCGGCAGTCGTCGGATCAAGCGAGCTCACACGGTACAACGACGTCGTGTTCCCTGGTAACGACCGGCCGACACAGATGCGGACGTTAGATTTTCGAGTGAGGCGGAGCGTTGGCAGGGTAAGCGTCACTTGGGTGTCAGCACCGCCGGTCGTGATTGACGTGCCGATACTTTCCGGGCCGCGATGGATCTCACCCTGATTGTCCGTCCACTCGTACCACGCTTTGTACAGGTACACAGAGCTGATCGTCATCGACCCGCCGGCCGCCACGACGCCAGAAATCAGCTCGGGACCGACGTGAAAACCTTGCTCGGTCCACAGGCGGCCGTCGTAATGCTGTGGGCACGCGGCGGCCATATACAGCCCGCGCCCAATTTGGGCGGTCTGATGCGAGTTAGCATCGTCAAAGTCGAGCCGAATGAGTCGGAGCGCTGACTCGGTGAACTTGTCGTTGGCTGAGCTCGCAACGCGAGTTTTGTACGGGAGCACCACACTTGCGACGTTATCGGCAACGTGAACAGATGACAGGTGGGTCCTGGTCGGGGCGCCGGAAGCGGAGGCGGCCAAATGACGCCCGGCGGGGGCGAAGTCGGACAGCCGGAACGTTAGGTAGACGTTGAAATACGTGGTGTCGTGGACGAACACGGCGAAAGTGTCCGCGGCAGCCCCGGCAGCAAACGCTCGAGACGCCAGGCCAACGCTGCGAAGCGTGCGTTCCGTGCCGGCCGCGCCGCCGATGACAACACTGTTCACCACGCAATATCGCTTGCTCGCGTCGGCCGCCGTTTCTTCGAACACAGCCCACGCTGAACCGTCAGCATTCGTGAGCGCGATGCGGGTCACCGCGGTCGGCGCGGAGTACGCTACGTCGGATTCGTCAACTGTGGAGCCGATCGGCACGCTCGTCGTCCCGCCGTTCAAGCTGCGGACCACACCGTCCGTGTTCGCCGTGTAAGCGACAAGCAGCCGATCAGCGTCAGCGCCGTCGCTGTAGTAGAACGAAACCGCGAGCGCAGACGCGGCGTCCAGGGTAGGGGAGACGCGGGCGACCGAAGGGTGGGACGTCGCAGGTGAGCCGAGAACGCCGGCCCCGGTAACATACCCGATACGGAAATTTGTAGTGGCGTGCTCATACCACACCGCCAAGGCCGGCGTCCCGGTTCGGGTAGTCGCGCACACATCGTACACCGGGTTCGCAGAGCTCAGGTCGTCGATGAGGATTGTGGCCGTCAGTGTTGCCGCCGGCGTGCTCGGATTGACGACGAGGACCATCACCCTGGTCAACGTCGGAACGGCGTAGTAGATGTGGATTACGGAGCCAACAGCAACACATCTCGGGCGTTGGCCGAGAGAATCGGCTTGTGTTGGAGCGACAAGCACACCCCCGGTTGTTGAGTTTTCGACCGACCACCATACGCCGCCCAGACTGTCCTCCCAAGCGTACGCAGTGATCCCGCCGGCGGTTACGTGATCCGGCATCGTCTGTTGTGAGCTGGTGGTTACCGCGGGGCGATCGGTCCCGATCGCCGAGATAACGGCGCCGACATCGCCCCACTGGTCATTAGTGTCGTGCCGCGAATAACAGCGGTTGCTCGTGAACTGGAGCAGTTCATCGTCACGCACACCAAGGCGCTTACTACCGGTGACGAGCTCCGTCGAGCCCACGATCGCTCTGGACTGGCTGGTGTAACCGTTCCGCTTCTGGATCGAGACTGCGCGCCCGAAAACCCCGTTCTCTAACGCCAACAGGCGTGCCGCCGGCACGGACTTCGAGTCCATCTTGGTCTCGATTCCGCCGGTGAACTTGTACGCGATGTGCTGCTCTTGCAGTGCCATCTACGGTCTCGTAAACGTGCAGGTTATGTTTCCTAGCTCGATCCCGGTGGCGTTGGCGTATAGTGACAATGTGAGCGCTTCGCCCGCTGCAAGTGTGGTGGGGGTAACCGATAGCAGACCGTTAACCCACGACGATGTTGGATTTGTAACCGAGCCGCTACCGATCAGAGTGTCGATGCCGGCTGCAGAAGTAACGCGCACCTCCACGGTGATGTCAGCGACTCCGTTCCCTTTGTATACGAACGACACGGCGTTAGCCCGATCCCCGACACGGAGCGGAAACGTAACAACCAGTTCAGCGGCGGCGGCGAATACCCTTCGTGTGGGGGAGCTTTCCAGCGTGACCGTGCCGCCGCCTGCAACTGCGGCAAACGCAGCGGCTGACAGCGTGATAACTTGATCCGCACTGTTTTTCAAATCGGTCGCGGTAATGGCGCCGGTGAACACGCCAGTGTACGACAACACGCCGGCGGAGGATACGCCAATCGGGAAGGTGCTGGCCGGAAGCGCCGCCGGAAATGTGAGCGTGTAGCTAGAGGCTAACGCTGCGTCCACGGCAAGTTCGACATACACGGTTTCCAACGTGTTGTACTCAAAGATCCGAACTGGGCCGCACGCAATACGTGCCCACGGTTTTGTACCTTCCTGTTTGAACGTGTAGCGGTCGTTAGAGTCGTCGTAAGCGACTTCGGCGCCTACTGATGTGTAGTCCCCGGCAATCCCGCCGACCAGCGAAATGTTGAGCGTAGACCCGCTAGTAACTTTGATGTTGGTACCGCCGTTACTACGCCAATAAAGCTCGTTGTCCGCAGAACTGACGAAGAAGGTTTGCGACCCAGACGACAGGGCGGTGACCGCCGTAAACGCCGCCTTTCCAACATTGGTGAGCGCGTATCCGGCGATCGTTAGATCGGCGTCGATTTCGATTGCGGTTGTGTTGATCCGAAGCCCTTTGCCGCTCTTGTGGTCGTGGGCATCGACTAGTGTCAAGGCGTCATTGATCTTGTCGTCCCATGTTCCGATGTCCGCCCCGAGAGTGGGTAGGACGATACTCATATTGGGTAGTGTGGTCATTAGTACACCTCGATCGAAACGCCGGCAGCGGCTGAGCCGGCTACAGTGACCCAAACTTCGTGATCTGGATTCGTATTAGTCTTGTCGAGCGCTGCTGAAAAATTCAAATTAGTCGCCGAGAGCGTGACGGTAAAACCGGTGCAGGGGCGACCGAGACCGTGCGACACTTTGTTTGTCCCGACTACCAGATCTGCGGTGACCACGTCGCGTTGGCGCTTGTTCTGAATGTTCTGGACGGCGGTCGTCAGCACATCGAACGCACGTTGCGTAGTGCTGTCGTCAACGGTCGGCACCTGCACTTGCAGGGACGGTCGCGACGCGTGTGTGCGACGTCCGGCCATCTCTAGTAGTCTCCTTCGTGCCACGAATCTGAACCGCCGCCAGAGCCGTCACGGAGGTTTAGGTACTCCGGCTCCTGTTGCTTGCGGTTAGTTGCCGACGCTACAACTCGATCGCGTTGTCGCTTGAGCTCGGCCTCGCGCTCGGCCAACGGACGTTGCTCTCGTTGGTCCATACGCAACAGTGCGCCAACTACGATATACTCGTGCAGCCCGTTGAGTTCGATGCCGTTACTTTCGTGAAGGGCCGGGCAGATCGGGGAGAACGTCACGCGTAGCGTGTATACCCCGCTGGGGGTCGGAAACATCTCGACACCGCGCGACGACAGGCGATACGCAACTGGTTCTCCTGTAGTGGAGCCGAACTTATTTCGATCCCCGATCCCGACTTGCCGTAGCTCGCGGTACTCAGTCCCATCGAGGCGATCGACCGCCAGGACTCGCTTACAGGTTGCCGGCAAAGCGACATATGCGACGCTCGCGGTCGTCGTGATCGTGCCTTGCGCGTCCCACCAACCTTCATGAGTGTCGTCGATCAGCTCGAACAACTCGACCCACGCAGCTTGAATCTCGTAATTCACGTACGCATCGGTGAACTTCCTAGTAGATAGGTAGTCTCCGCGGTTGCGAACGAGATCTCTAAGAAGTTCCAGATCGATAGCGCCGGACGGCAGGAGCGCGCTCAGACCGGCCGGAACCGTGATGCTGCCGAAATCTGCCGGGTCCTCGATCGTGAACTCGACCGAATCTGTAACGGCCGTAGAGAGCGCCGATGTGATGTGAAGAACACCGGAGCCAGCGAGCAGCACCTGTGCATCGGTTAGCGCATACGCATACGCGCCGCCGCCGATCTCGCGTATACGAGTGACATCGGCGTTGGAAGTCGATCCGCCGGGAATTGCGATCGTGATGTCCCCGGTTACAAATACGCGGGCGAGAATGCGGCTATCGGTGTCAGCAATGCTGATGAGCTCGAAGACCACCTCGCGTTTTCGATCGACTGTTTCGCCCAGGAAGATCATTAGCTAACTCCTCGATCTGCGCGCCAAGAGCCGGCACCATGTGTTGATGTCAGCTGAGTATCGACTTCGGCCGCAGTAGCACCGCCGCTGCTACCCGCACCGCCGGCGACCACGATCAGGAATACCGACGTGTTGTCTGGCACGGACGCCCATGCCCGGTCGACGGTGACAACTTTTGTGGCCCCGACGTAGCTGCTGATAGTCCGGAACTGTAAAGAGCCGACGCCGCTCAAGATTATGATCAAGCCGTTCTTGTAGAAGTCGTCAGACGCGCTGGCAGCGGCGTCTAACGTAATTGTGCTGGCCGCGCCGGCTTGTGCGGTGTTCCGACGAATAACTCCGACCGCTTCGAGCGTGGAGGTAATACCGGTCTGTGCGGTCGCAAGTGCCGCCGCGACGTCGGTGACCTCTTTGATTGTGGTCCCGGACAGGCCGACGGCCGTCGTCGGACTGCCGACGTTGGCCCAGTCAACGCCGGCCTCGCCAGTCGCGCTCACGTCAAGAGTACGCCCCGCGGTAGTTGGGATGAGTGGCAGCGCAACGGTGGGCAGATCATTCCACGTCTTGACGTTGACGTTTGGTACACCGGCGACCGTAGGCGTAGATGCCGCCGTGCCCAGCCACGAGACCACATTTGCGTCGACGGTGCCGCCGGCTGCACCGACGTTGGTAAACAGGATGAACACCGTGGTTGCATCGGGCACGACGTCCCACGCGGAGTCAACGGTGTACACCTTCGTCGCCCCGACGTATGACGAGTAGCCGCGAGTCTGTCCGGCCCCGGTGCCGCTGGCGATAAAGATTTTTGTGTTCTTGTAGAAGGAGTCGGTAGCGGATGCGGCTCCGTCCAGGGTGATCGTTGATGCACCGCCTGCCGTGGCGGTGTTTTGCCGGACGTACAACGCGGTCAATAGGTCCGCTGCAAGCGTGGCGAGGTCGATGGCCCCGGCGGCGATGGCCGCCGCCGTAATCGCGTTGGCGGCAACGGCGCCGACGCTCGCGTCTATCCTACCGCCTACCAGCGCGGCAGGCAGTAGCGCGGTAACGTCGGTTGCCGTCTTGACCGTTGTGCCGCTCAGCCCGACGGTGGTCGTGGGGCTGCCTACGTTGGCCCAATCAACACCGGCCTCGCCGCCAGCTGACACGTCTAGCGCGCGGCCCGCAACAGTAGGAGTAAGCGGCAAGGCGGCCGTGGTTAGATCGTTCCATGTTTTCGTATTGACGTTCGGCACACCCGCTACCGTCGGGGTTGGTACGGCGGTGTTAAGCCACTTGACCACGTTCGCGTCTGCCACAGCATCAGCAACAACCCGGTAGCTCCAAGCCGAGGTCGGGGTATTATCCCAGTCCGCGTTCACGGTGAAGGCACGGCTTGCGCTGTCGTACGCAGAGATCCGTCTACACTGCCAGTCCGTGTTGCCCTCGTTGATGTACCACGACACCAAGAGCATCCCGATACAGGCGTCGTCAACTTCCGGGGCGCCCGTAGTGGCAACGGTAAGCGTCGTTGCAGTCGCGGAGTCTACCTCTCCTGCCGTAACAACCGGAGTAGACGATTTGTGAACCGGCACTCCGCCGTAGACATCAGCGGCGCCGGCCGCAACGCCGGTCCAGTACGTAACGTCAACCTCGGGTACCCCGGATACCGTCGGAGACGCGCACGCAGTTCCGAGCCACTGGATCACGTTCACTTCACCTACATCCTTACGCAAGGACCAGCCGATTGATCGATCGGTACCGGCGATTTTTGTAACCGTGACGTCCCAGCCCTCGGAAACGAACAGTGGTCCGAGACGATATAACTCAGCCTGGACGCCGACCAGTCGGTTGCTAAACAGTACACGTTGCGTGCCACCGTTTACCTTTTCGTACATGATTACATCATACGTTTCCGCAGCCGTCATCGCGGCGAAATCAATCCAGCACTCAAGCACGCATACCGTCGTCTGCGCGACCCGCGTGGTGGAATCGGTCGGAAGCGAGTACTCGGTTGTACTGATCGTAGCGGAGTCGATCGTGACGGTGAACGGCGTGGCCATGGTGTTACTCCGCGTCCGGCTCGAGCGAGAGGTGTGCGAGCTGGCTCGCCGGCAGCGGGTTGTTGAGCGTGACCGTCACCGTCTTGTCCGCGTTTACGACCAGGCTGATCAGGTTCAGATTCAGCGCGTGCAGATGGATCAACAGCGACGCAGCCCGCTCGTATGCCTTGGCGCGAGTCGCCAGCGTTACGGCCGCGATCGACGTGTACGAGGTGACCGCCATCTATCCGCCCGTCCCGTAGGCGATGGCGCTAAAAGCGGTGGTCGAGGTCCCCGACCACACGCGCGCGTAGATCAGGTCGCCGATTGCCCCAAGATGGTGGGTGGGCGTGACGAACATTCCCCACCGTTCACCTGTATCCCCGGCGCCGAACTGGTTGTATACGACGCGTTTCTTTGTGGTGGCGTCGCCAACCGCCATGTCTACGTGCATCGTCTGCCCGCTCGCGATGGTGCCCGAGTTGATCGGCGCGGCGGCAGCGCACCAGTCCCACTGCGGTCGCCCTGCGATGGCGGAACCGAGCTGCGTGTACGCGCCAACACTGGCCGTTCCGGCCGTGACGGCGGTGCCGCACGAGTTGGCGGCGTTGGCGCCGTAGGCGACCACGAAGCTACCGCTCTTGACGTTCGGCGAACTCGGGCGGCAGTAGACGTGCACGCCGACCAACTGCGTGCGGACGGTCGCGTTGTTGACCGATGCGCGCGCCATGATCGTGCTACCCGCTTTGATCTTGACGCGGAACCTGTAGCGGATGCCGCCCTGCAGGGCGTTGGCGCCAATGTACGCCGAATAGGACGTGAGCAGCGACGGGATCAGGGGCGGATCGAGAGGTGTCGTGCCGCCGGAAGGATCCACGCCGATGTCAGTCAGCGAGTCGCGCGCCTCGGCCGTGGTCGATCCGCCGTGGATCACGATCTCGATCATGTACGCGTCGTCGGTCAGTGAGCCGCCAGCGAGCACGGTCGCCCACGAGCCAGGCGTGTTCTGTCCCGGCGTGATCGTGGCACCGAGTGTAGCTGTCGGCCGTACGTCGTGGGACGGAATCACCAGCCCCCATGAGACATCCTCAACGTACTGCACTAGACGTACCTCCACATGTTAGGGTCGGCCAAGAACGCGATTCCGGACGCTCCGATTTTGTCCTGTAATACGCTCGCTGCTGTGCAGCACGGCGTTTGTGTAGGTCTTTATACACTCGGTAGCGGCGCCAAGAATCGCACTTGGAAGTCTGCGGTATGAGCGCAGTATGATTCTATTTCATCACGCCGCAAAAAGCACCGGCGCCGAAGCGCCGGTGAGAGACAACTACTACGACAGGGTAGTGCCGGCCTGCCAGAGAACCACCCAAGCGGATCCATCCCACTCGAGCATCGCCATGTCGCCAACCACGGTGGTTGACGCCACAACACCGAAGGCTCCGAGCGCGGTGTACGCGGCAGCAAGTGCGCCGCGGAACGTACCGGCGAGGCCGCCGATCGGCGTCGATGCCGCAGTCGTGTTGTGGATGTTGATACGCTCCCCGACGCAGGTGCCGTCAGGCAGTGTGGAGTTCACCGTCCCCGTCACCGACAAGTTGTAGACGCGCCACATCTTGTTAGTGATGGCCGTGGTGCCGACTACCACGTTGTCGACCGCGCCGCCGGCCCGCTTGATGCCGACGCAACGCCACTTCAACGCCGCCGTGGCCTCCAGGATGATCTCCTGGCCGACCGCATCGAAGAAGTACGTTGCACGATTGACGAACCCGGCGGTGTCGTCCGGGCTAGTGATCGTGAGCGTCGCGGCTGGAGTAGAGGCTGCCAGGACGCACACGATCTTCTTGCGCTGACCGGCAACGGTCGGTGCAGCGAGCGTGTACGCGTCGGTCCCGGTGACCGCGAGCGTGGTGAGATACTTTGACAGGTCGCAGGCGCCGTCAGCCGTGAGCGCGTCAACACCTCCGCCGAGTGCGGGGCGGAGCTGAGCGATCGTGGCCGCGTCGAAGTTACCGGTCTGAGAGATTTGGGTTTCAGTAAGCATGGTGGTGATCCTTTAGGCGTTTCGGCCAGAGTTACGAACGATCCAGCTAACGTAGATCGTGTCGGTGGTTGCAGGGTCTGCGGGGGTGGTGGAGTAGCCGATGAGGAAGGTTGCGGTTTTGGCGGCGACGTCAATCGCGGTGCATTTTCCGGTCATTCCAGAAGATGCACCCACGAAACTGAAGACGGGGGCAGCCAGCAAAGCTGCATACGCGTGCCGAAACACAACCGTGAATACGCCGGTCGAAGAGTAGGTGGCGGAGACGATTTCCCCGGCACCCATGTTGTCCGCATCGGCGTTGACGAGGTCTGCGGCGGCGCCGCCGCCGGTAAGCTTCGCCGTGAGAAGATGCGCCTCACTCTTCGGCGTATTGAGCGGGTGAGTAGTTCGATGTGCCATGGTGTTTTCCTTTCAGGTCACCGTGCCTTACGAAGCGAGGGTGATCTTGGCAACACCGTTCCAGCCGGGGGCGCTGCATCCGATGTTCTGGTACGACCCGAGGCGAGCCTCGGCCGAATCCTCGTTCTGCGACGGCTGCAGCTTCGAGCCGGTGTACGCCTCGCCGAGCCAGTTGACGAGCTGGCCCGTGTGCCAGAGCGTGAACGTGTCCAGCTGGAGCGCGTAGAGCCGGTTGCTCGGGCAGTTGCGGTCCCCGTAGATCTTCACCGAGCGCCCGCCGCAGATTGCGCGGTAGCCCGAGAAGCCGACGAGCACTTCGCCGCCCTCGCCCATGATCTTCGTGTTGATCTCGGCCACGATCCGCATCTTGCTGTTGGAAAGCAGCTCGAGGTCGGACAGGGACTCCGGGTTTGCGAAGATATGCGACGTCTGAGCGCCGTACTTGCCGAGCTTACCGACGAGCTTGATGATGACCTCGTCGAGTCCGCCCATCGTGGTGCCATCCATGTAGATGCCGCCAAGATAGTCGGGAGATGCCGAACGCGTCACCGAGTTGAACGACGCAGCGAGCTGCGTCGAGCGATCGGTGACCGGCAGCCAGTCTTCCAGGCCGGCAAGGCACTGGTTGAAATCCCCGTCTTGGAAGACGAAGTCGGTGAGGCCGATGGCAGTGATCTTCGTCGACAGAGTGTCGGCGACAGTGATCAGACCGCCCTCGTGATCGACCGCGGTTACCGTGGTGGTGTCACCGCTGTCGCGCTCGGAGCCGGAGCCGTCCGCCGCCGCAAAGGTCAGCGTCTGACCGAGGTGGAAGTTGAACGAACTCGCCTTGTCCTCGAGCGTGATGACGGTCGTGGCGACCGAGGAGTTATTCATCTTGCCCATCGATCCGCCCATCGTGCGGTACGCGCGACGCCCGATCTTCTCGCCGAGACCCTTCAGGCCGCGGTCGAACTCGTCGAGCGCCTTGCGGAACGACTCGCGCTGCGACTGCGACGCGAACATGAGCTCGTGATCGACCTGAACGCGCTGGTACTGCTTCTTGCGCGGGATGAGGAAGTCCTCGTACTTGGACTCCGTTCCGTTGGTCATCGCCTTCGAGTAGCTCGAGGACGAGCCGCCCGGGTGGCCGAACTCGACCGGCTGCACGTAGCGCCGGCCGCCGGCCATCTGGCCGCGCTCCTTCTTTAGAAAGGCAAAGAACGGGTTTTCGCCGTAGCTCTGCTCCTTGATCTTGTCGTCAGTGTAGTAGTCCTTAAGGACTGCGTCCTGATTCGTGAGAGTGTGGGAAGTAGCCATAGTGTCCTGCTTTCAGGACACCGCGCGATTAGGCTCTGAACTACCCTGGGAGATGCCGGAGCGCGTATTCCCTACGCTCCTTGTCGGTCTTGAACTTCGGCTTCTCTTCGGGTGCGGTCGTCGGCTGCTTCGTCTTCGGGGAGGTGGCCGGGGCCACGCTCGCGCTCGCGTTCGAAAGTTTCTGCGCCCCTGTGCTTTGGCGCTGATCGTTGCTCGTCTTTACTGCGGTCGCCGTTTTTGAGTCGCCCGCTTTCGCGGTGTCGGTTTTCGTGGAGGGGTACGCCTTGGCGAACTTCTCGCCCAAGGTCTTGTAGTGGTTTTCAACTTTCTTGGCCGCAGCGGAAATTAGATCGTCGTTGCTTAGCGTTGCATCAAGAGTCCCGATTTGTAGCTCGTGCTTGATAACTCTCGCGAGAAGCTCCGGGGCGCGCAGGCCGTCCAGGTGTTCCGATAGAGCCATCAGCATCGGGTGGTCGTCCGCGAAGGACTGCCCGTTCTCTCGTTTCGTCGCTAGCCTGCTTTCGATCAAAGTTGCTGCCTGGGCGGTTTGCTTGGCGTCCTCGGGTTGAGTGGCCTCGCTTGCCGTTTTTTCCGCTTCAGACTTCCGCTCTCGCTTATCTCTCGCCAGGGCAAGCCGGGCGCGCGCGGTTTCTCGTAGAGCCTGATGCGATGCTTCCAATGGTACGTTGAGTTCGCGCGCTGTCAAGTCGGTATATAAACCTGACAGTTCGGAGTCGACGTCTTTCGAGTCGTGGGTGGAATTCAGAACAATGCTTAGGAACTTGCGGACCGCGGCGACCGGGCCCTCATCGACGTAGGCTTGCTCGGCGTCGGCGAGCGCGATATCCCGCGCATCACGCGCGGCTCGCGGCTGCTTTAGGAGCGCCTGGTTATCGGCCGCCAGCTTCCGATTGGCTGCCTCCAGGGTTGCGGCTTTCGTCTGCCACACGTTGTCCTCGGCGGCCGGTGCAACGTCAACAACGTCACCACTTTCGGTGACGGCTGCGTCGTCGTCGGCCGGTGCGGCATCGACGAGCCCGGCGTCATCCGGGTCCTCGTCACCGCCCGCGGCGTCCAGCTTCGCGAGAAGTTGGAGGGTGGACTCTTTAAGGGCGCGGCCGGTGCCGCCGCCTCTATCGCGTACCGACTCTTGCTCGACGCCTTTGGCGTGTTGTTCAACCATCGCGCCAGAGGCGGAGACAGTTTCATCGATGGTGGCGCGCGGGACGGCGCCGGTGCCGCTGCGGGTGGACGTTACTTCATCAACGGTAGTCTCGGACACTAAGGAACTCCTATTGTGGTGTGGCGCCAATCATGGCGGGGGCGGGGACTGGTCCGACAGGCATCTGTGGGACGCCGCCGGGGAGGGGGGCTTCGGCCGGCGCCATCGGCGCCGCGCCTGGTGCAACCGAGCCGGGGGGCAGCGGCATTTGCTTATTCTTCTCTTCGATCGCGAGCGCGGTCATGTCGACGTACTGCCGGAACCGGTCTTGAATGATATCCGGCGCCCGCTCTTCCTGCATCTGGTTGTAATACGCAGTGGAGACTTTGAGCTCGAGGTCGAGATCGTTGTACGGCTCCGGGATCGGCATCGGCAGATCCTCGTCCATCAGATCGCCCATCTTGCGCATGCAGTTTTTGAATGCGGCCAGGATGATGCCGTTGGCCTGCACGAGATCAGGCTCATCGAAGAGGGTCGGAACGAGCCACTGCTCGATGATGCCGGCCTTCGCCAGCTGCTCAACGATGGCGAGCTTGCCGGCGCGCTCGTCCGGGAGGAAGTTGACGGCTTCGATACGGAGCCGATACTGGGCGCGTTTGAGCGCTACCTTGTCCCACTCCAGGCGGGCGATCTCGTCTCGGTCTTTCCAACTGGTGGCAACATACGAGCGCTTCGTGCCTTTCTCGGCGGCGCGACGGCGCGCGACTCGGGCGGCGCCATCGATGTAGCACTGGCCGCCGTCTAGGCGGTACCGCGCGTAGTTCGACTGCGGCATCCGGAAACGATCCGAGTCTATGTCGTACTGTGTGTCGAGGGCGATACCACTGGCGCCCGCGCCGAGCGCGCTCTTCGACGTGGCCGACGCCTGGGAGACGCCGGTCAGGTCGTACATCTTGTTGATGAAATACTCGAGCGCGTTGAGTTGGGCTTGGTTGAACGGCTGCGGCGTGACGTACGTCGGCGGCGTACCGCCTTTGTACTTCAGCTTGAACGGTTGCCAGCCGGTAAGCATCTCCGTCGGAATGTCGTTGTTCTCGTTGACGAGGAAGTGTCCGCGGCCGGTCGCCGTCAGGTTGAGCTGCAGATCGCGAACAATGCAGTTCACCCGGTGTTGGAGCGAGGCGAGTTGATCTACGAAGCCGCAGCCAAACAGCCCTTCGCGCGGCTTGAACAGCCGCAGCATCGACCACGGGAAGCGCGGCTCAAGCCATGCGCCGTACTCGAGGGTTGCGTTCTCGATGAAGGTGCCATAGCGACCGTCCTCACCGTCTTCCAACATCGGAAGATCCCAGCCGTCATAAACATCGACGTAATCCTCGAGATTCATCGACGCGAGCTCGGTCTGGTTGTCGCCCGGGCGGCGGATGCTGCACGGCGCTATCTTGATCATGCTCTGGTTCTGCGGGTACAGTTCGGCCAGGTGATCGCGGGCCATCCGGTACACGCGGAACGCCTGTCGCGGCTTCCCGTATTTACACTCGCGTTCGTCGAACAACATCTCATTGACGAGGATACGCTCGGCAAACACGTCGCACTCACCGTCGTCAATCCGTGTGAAGGCGCTGCCGAGGATCCCGCCGTCTAGCAGCGCGTCGCGGCTCAGCTCGTCGAACTCGGTGTCCTCCATCTTGTTGACGATGAACTGCCGGAACTTCTTGCTCTGTTGCTTGAGTTTCCAGTTAGCCCCGTCAACGTTTATGTTCGGCATCGGTCGGTCTTTTGCCAACCGGGATACGAACGTGTCGATGATCGATTTCACCGCATTGAGACGGGCAATAGTGATACCGACGGCATCAAGCGCGGCTACCGCGGCGCCGTTCGCGGCGATGGTCCGGCCCTCGTAAATGTTCTCGCGCGCGCGGTTCTTACTGTGCTGCGACGCGGCATTTTGCAGCAAGAGCTTGGCGTAGCTCACCGCCTTGATGTGTGTGGTCGTGTCGCCAACAGCGTGGCGAAACCATTGGCGGTCCTCGCGCGGAACCGTTAGGGCTGCGCCTTCTGGTGTGACGATGCGGCGTGCCACGGGGCTAGTCTGTCCTAAGTTGGGGGCGTGTGCCACTGCTACTCATCATCGTGGCCGGCTTCCTGCCAGATAGTCCGCTCTAGGGCAGGAGAATTTTTCTGATCGCGGTCGGCCTGTAGCCGTAGGTCTTTTACCTGCACGATGGTGTCGCCGACCTGAACGGTCGGCCCGATGAGAAACCCGCGAAGGCGGCCCCACTCGAGCAGATAGATAATCTGCCCGACATCGGTAGTAGGATCGGGCGCCGGAATTTCGTTACCGCTGTCATCGATAGGGATATGCTTTTTAATACTCATAGTTAGGCTCCAGTTCTTCGTCGCCTTGGGCGAGTCGTTCGGCTCTGATCGACTCGGTTTTGTCAAGGTTTTGTTCGTGTCGGACGCCTTCGGCGACGATCCCTGCGGCGGACTTAGGATCCGGAACGGTTTCGGGGACTTTCGACAGGTAGTGGGTGAGAGCCTCGTAACTATAACGCGCTGCGTCACAGTTGCTGACTAGGATACCGTCAGCGTAGTATTCGTGAGCGTCGGCGACGGTGAGATTATACACCGCCTCGCGTTTGCCAGTGGGCTCTACGCGAAGCACACGAGTGGGAGCAACAACGGTCTGGTTTGATGTACCTGCTACATCTGAACACGTTACCGCACACTGGGCAGTCGCGGTCTCTATCGTCGACACCGCTGGCACGCCGAGCCGCCGCACGACAAGCGTTGCTGCAGAACTTGGCGTCAGCGTTCTTGGATTCAAAATTTTTGGAGCAGTGGGTACACGCGAGGGCAACCACGGAACGCGCTGCCATGGTTTCTCGTCCGTGAGCGACATGCCATACAAGACCTGGTGCAGACCCATGCCAGGCTTTAGCTCCTTCGCGAGCTGCGGCCAAGTTTGTTCTGGACATCGCGATGCGTTCCGGCGTGCTGGCGTGCTCGCTAAGATGATCGGATCCACTGATGCAGGCGAGGTTATCGACAGCATTATTGAGTGGGTTCTCGTCTCGGTGGTGGACGTGGTGCCCGTCTGGGATAGCCCCGTGGACGCTTTCCCAGATCGCTCGGTGGAGATATTCGACAAACGAAACTTCTCCGACTTTGACGCTTCGTCTGAAGTAGACGCGCATCGATCGGTCTTCGTGTTCTGGGTAGCGCCTGTATCGGCGGTCGTTGAAGGTGACGGTTTCTGGTCGCATGTGGTAAGTATAGCGCCTGGAGTCAGCTCAGCAAGCGGAATCCAGCCGTTCTCTGCCCAAATAGGATGATCTGCTGTTCCGACGATTTCTCTACCGTCGTCCGTGATCAAACGCCATGTAGGTTCTGTGCTCGGTTCAAAAGCGTGTGTGACCGGCTTCCAACCTTCACGCGTCAGCACCGCATCTCCGACCTTGATCGTTTCGATCAGCCTGTCTCCAAACAAAGTTCGCACCGGCGTGCCGGCGACAAAACAGCAGTGATCGCCGTGAATTTTCCCGTCCGAGCTCCGCCGGTGCTTCGCGGCCTCGCGGGTTTTTCCGGGTTTTGTCGGCAAGTAGACCAGGTGCTTCATCTCGTCGTGGAGCGGACTGTCGTGACGAAGGTGAACACGCCCGCGGCGGATATCGTCGGCAAGGAACTCTTCGAGCGTGTTCTTACCTTGCTTGTTGGCTTCGTCGAGCGGTAAGCCCATACGAGTGCGCCAGACCTCGAAGTCGTCTTGTTTGCCGGCGGCGTCGCCGACGAATACGACGACGTTGTCCAACGCTTGCCACAACAGTTTCATGTACTCGCCTTGGTCGTCGGTGTGAACGCGCGTGGCTTTCCAACTGAAGAGCTCGTAGACGTCTTGTGTGTCGTGGCTGAACGCCCAGACCACGAGCGCAAACGGATCGGGGTGGTACCCGAAGTCGGCGCCGATTGCGTACATCCATTGTCGGCGCTTGTTGAACTTCGGCATCTTCGGTAGGTCGATGATCGCGCGCTTAAGATCAAGCCACATCGGGTGACCGTCGAATCGGGTCTCCTTTGGGTACTTCTTGATCATCGGATTCTCCTCTAAACGTTGTTGGGCGTAGAGAAGATCGTACGGGTTCACGGCGTGGACCGGATACACATAACGCGCGTCCGCTTTCGACCAACGGCCGAGCCACTCGCGGATGAAGTCGGGCTCGTCGCCTTTCCACCCTTTTGCGGTCAAGGCGGCACCGGCAGTACGGGCCCATCGGACTTTAGTCGCAGCTTGTTCGGCCTCGAGATAGGTGGTGAACGGTCCGGTCCGCTCGGGCGGGGTCTGATTGTCCTCTACGAAGTAGACCAGCCTGCCGTTGATCGCGTCGTTCACCACCTTGCCGAAGTAAGGGTTGTCGACGACCGCCATGGAGTGGGACTCCCACTGCGTCAACATCGGACCATCGCTCTCATCGTCCTTCGACGCGTCGTAGAACATGCCGGCGCAGTCGCGGCCGGGCGTGCCGGATAGCCAACACTCGCCGTCGTAGTCCGTGAGCGACCCGATGATAACTGCGTCGTAGAAGTGCTCAAGAAAACGGAAGTCCTGGGCCTCGTCGATCCAGTACACGTGTTTCGACAAGCCGCGTTGTTTTCGCAGGGCGCGCATGTCGTCGGCGCCAAATAGATCGATGCGTGACCCGTTGCTGAAATCGATCGTCATCGCCTGGTCGCGAATGTCCGCGCGCACGCCACCGAGCACGCGTACCTCACACGACGGGTGCGGGGCGTCCACGCCGAACTCGCGGAGCAGATCAAGCAGGCCGGACTTCGTGTCGTTGCTCCACGCGCGCTCGCGCGCTTCCTTCTTGGTGGTGGCCACATACGTACCACGCCACCCGGGGTACTCGACCGCACGCGCGATGAACTCGCGACAACCGCCGCTGGTCGCGCCGGCTCGCCGGGTTTTCTTCGTGACCCGTAACTTACGCTTCGAGGTGAAATAAGCGCGCTGCTTCGGGTAGTAAAACGCGCGCAATGTAGCCGCCATCTCGGCGGCCTCATTGTGTTGGGATTCTGCTACGACAGGGCGGCGGCGGGCTAGCTCAACAAGTATCTGACGCGCCGCGTTATCTTTCACCGCACCTTACTCATATAACTGGCCTCGCGCGCGAGCTCTTGATGGATCTGGCTCATCGCGGCTGCCTGTTGTTGCGCTGGCGACATGCCTGATACGTTCATCTTTTTTGCCATGCGTGCGTGTAACGAGTCGGCTAGCCGTTTCTTGTTGAGATCGGACTGTTGATCGTACGGGTTGTACTGGTTGATCTGCGGTCCGAAGAAAAGGGACGGGTCGCCGGGGGGCGGCTGTTGCTGCTGCTGCAGGTAGCCCGCACGGTTCGCGAGAGACCGGACGATTTGCGCCGGATCAGGGGGAGGTGCTGCGGAAGCAACCGGCAGCGGATCGCGCCCGTTCATTGTATTGATGTTACTGTAATCGAGATATGCTGGCATACATGCAGCCTAGCACACAGATTAGAGCGGTTTGCGAACGGCTTTGATTCCGGCCACGAACCAACCGCAGACAACCGCCGCAAGGCTAAGAACTGCCCCGACCGCAAACGGCGCCCACAAGGGGGCCACCACCACCTCCCACCCGATGTCGATCTGGCCTAAAATCTTCAAATAGAACAGGATCGCGAAGGCGGTGACACAGAGCGTTCCACCGAAGTCCCCGCCGCGGTTCACGGGTCCCCCATCTGAGCCGGGTCCAGTTGGGCAAGGATGCCCTTGCCGGGCTCGATGATCGGGCGGGCGGCGGGGGGTGGACCGAACGGCGGGGTCTCGAACTTTCCTTTTGCGAGGATGGTGTCGACGTCGGCAAGGTCACCCGACCATTGCAAGAACACGTGGACACGGGGCACCTCGTGGATGACGGACGGGGCCGTCTCGTCCCACTCGTGGGAGTGTCGCCCCGGGAGCCAACCGCGAGGGCTGACGAAGAACAAAGAGGTGCCGCGCAACAGGGCCCGCCAACCAAAAAGAGGGGTGGCCGGCGTGTCGCAGAGCACAACGGTCATATCACCGGCGCGAACGCCGGGGATACGCGGGGCATTTTCGAAAGTAATCGAAACGAGCTTGACGGGCATGAAATCTCCTATGTGAGCCATTCTTTTAACGGGTTGTAAACTGCAACGACGCCTTTATCAGCAAGCGTCTGGACGAGAGTTTCGTCGAGCGATTTTGTCATGGTGCCGTCGGGGCGCTTCGCCCGATCACGGCGTGCGTGAAGCGTGTAGATGAAGCGGGAACCGAGGTCGGCCGCTTCGAGCAGCGCGGTCATCAGGCCGCGGCGTCGAAGCTTCTCGCCGTCAAGTTCGAACTTCACGCCGACCCAGTGCAACGTATGAACACGCTTGCCGGGCGACATCACGAGGAACCCGAGCAGTTTGTCATCGGCGTACGCGCCGAGCATTTTAGTCGCCGGGTCATCGACGATCTTTTGGATCAGGGTGCCCCACGCGTATTTGTAATAGCTCCACGGAACATTATCGCACTTTGGGCTCTGTTTGTGCGCGCTACGCCACGCCGACAAGACGTAGCCTCGATCGGCGGTTGCGAGCGTCCGGATGACGAACGGGTTCACCTCTTAGCCCTCGCCGCGACCATCGCGTCCCAGTCTTCGTCGGAAATATTGGGCGCCATCATCACGACCTCGGATGAGAACTGTGCGGCCAGCTGCGCCTCGGACATGCCACCCAGATCTTTCTTGTTCGACTCGAGCGCGGCGATGAGCGACTTTCCGGCGTGTTGTAGTGCGGTCGTCACGGCCGCGAAGTCCCGTCGGTAGTCCTCGTCGAGCGTGAACTCGTCCGACGCGCTCTGTTTCTTCTTCATCCGGGCGTCCAGGCTCTTTCCGAGGTCGGTCGCGCGCTTCAGTTGGGCCTGCGCGGCGCGCGCCAAGTTCGCGAGCTCGTTCTTCGGTCGGCGTCCCATGTGGCTAAGTACTTGACACATGAAAACGAAATGTCAAATTAACCGTCATATGAGTGCAGAAACGTCCCTTTTGAATCCTGACGCGCCTGGGCCGATCGTCACCGGGAGCGTCTTCGCGAATGTCCTCCAGGAGATGATCGCGCTGACACAAGAGCTTGCCGCGCGCCGGGCGTTTGACGCCGACGTGGCCGACTGGCTCAACGCTAACGCCTTCGTCAAAGCTTTCGAGGCGTGGCGCGCGGGGCGGGGCAAACCCGATCCAGCTCCGGCTCCTGATGCTCTATGACGTTCAGGCCGGTGTACGCCGGCTGACCGCAGCGGGCGCACGGCTTGTTGAATCGTGCGTTCGATTTTGGGCTGGGTAGCTGCAGCTCTACGCCGTCGTGTCTTCGCGGCACGTTCGAGTATAACGAGACGCAGAACCACTCGTCACACGGCACGTCGATCACGGTAATATACCGTTTGACACATACTGGACACGGCCCTCCGACGAAGAAAGTTTGGTACTGCCACACTAGAGCCGCCTGGGCACATAAGTGATCTGGGTGTGTGGGTCGTAGACCTTCTTGCCGTCTACGAGAAAGGTTTCGTCAAGCTCGTGCGCGAGCAGCCGAAGGGCAAAATCACGCAGGTACTGGACCGCGTCGACGGGCTGTAGACTTGCGATCGGCGGCGGGAAGTCGACCAGAAAGACGCGTGTCGGCGCCCCGGTGTCGATGTCAGGCGCCTCGAGCATACCACGCAGCTCAACGTCGTCCGGTGCCTGGCGATTGTACGATGCTCGCAATGTGATCGGGCACGGAAAGCGAAGATCTGTACGGTCGATGAGGGCGGCCCACGATTCTAGTTCAGACGGCATGCCACACCTTTTCGTGGACAACGGCCCCGATCGTCACGCGGAGCCGTGTGGTTTTTCCATCGTTGCAGTAGATATCGAACTTCGCCGGCGCGGACCACGTCATCGAACGAGCCAGCTTGAGCATGGTCTCCACGTCCTCGAGTCCTACCGGGCGCGTGAACACCATCGCGCCTAGCGCCGCCATGTTCTGCTCGTCTGCGCTCACGTCGCCTCGAGCGGCGCCTGTCGCGCGATCTGGTAGAGCTTCGCGTAAGATTGGCCGACGTTCCGCCACAAGCCGGACCAGGCACGGCACCACTGTCGGGTACGAAACTCGGCTGCACGCAGCTGTTCAACATAGCGCTTGGCTTCGTGCGAGTTGCTGGCGAGCCGCTCGGTCTGCAGCCGGTTCATACGCGCATCCCGGATCTTGCATGCGACGGAGCTCATTCCGGCGGCGCGGGCCTTTCGGATTGCCCGGCGCGCGAGCTTGTCGCGAATGCCCGGCACCGTTCCGTTGCCGTGCCGCTCGGTATCGGCCCGCAAGGTAAGTTTTCCTGCTTTCCCGGCGTAGTAGTCTGGGGCCGCGAGAAGCGGCCCCTGCCAGTTCTCCAGGAGTTCAACACGTGGTCGGTATTTGGTCCTCATGTCGAACAAACCTACAAGATATGCGTTTTATTCTCAAGGAAATAATCTTAGTGTGCTAATCGTAGATCCGATATGCAAGAAGAACCTGACAAGCCTCCGACCGATGTCCTCCCGCCCGAACTCGAAGATACAGATCTCGATCGCTGGCCGGAGCTTAGCGAACGGGAGGTCGAGGTGGCCGAACTCCTCGCTCGTGGCGCCAACGGTCATGAGATCTCGCTCGCGCTGGGCATCAACATCAAAACCTACAGCACACACCGGGGACACATTATGAAGAAGCTCGGGATCAAAAACGCGGTGCAGCTCGCCCACATGGCGACGAAGCGCGGGACGGTGTTTCCGTGAGGAACCCGGCGCCGTGGTTCCACGATGCGCTCGTCACAATGATGACGACGGTCGCCCAGAACACGATGCGAAAGAACCCTGTAAACACCGTCGGTGTGGATGTGGAGTTCGGGCTGCAGCTCGGAATCGTTCCGGGCGCAACGCTTCAGCTGCATACGCCGGGCGGGTCCGTGGTCGTGACGTCCGAGCGGCGGGCGGTTAACCGGGCGGTGTGCGGTGCCGGCGGTTGTAATCTACCGCTGAACCATCCGGGCGTGTTTCACCGCGGTGCCTGCGGTTGCGCGTGCGGCTGTCAGGCGGAAGGTTGTCCAAACCTATGAGCCCGCGATGGCGTTGGTACTTGTTCGGCTACCTGATGGCCCTCCCGCACACGTTGATCGGGCTTGTGCTTGCGTTGATCTACCGTAGCGGCTCGTGGCGGTGGGCCTCGGGGTGTTTGGAGTGTGTTGGCGGAACGTTCGTCGAGAACGGGCGAACACAGACCCGTATCTGGGGGCGGCCAGGGGCGCAAACCCACGGATGGTTGATCATCTACGCGAGTGAGAGTCTCCGCACCATCAAGACCCTGCGGGCGCATGAGCGAACTCACGTCGTCCAAGGGTTCGTTGGCGGGCCTTTATACGTGGTGGCCTACGTGTGGTGTTTCCTGTGGTTGTTTGCGGTCGGCGAGTTCAAAAACTGGCGAGCCGCATACGAAGCTAATCCGTTCGAAAAACATGCTCGCGCAGCGGCGCGCCGAGCTGGAGCGTGGGGAACTGTATGACCGACGACGAAATCGCCACCGCCCGCGCCCTGTGCGAGGAGGCAAGAAAGCACCACTCCGTTGCTGGCCGCGACCGAGATACCGATACGGGGCGCCTCGTGCTTGTCGTGCTGCCGGCTGCGCTGGCAGAGGTGGAGCGGTTGCGCGAGGTAATCGCCGAGTGCGCTATTGAGCAAGGGCGCGGGCTGGCGGACATGGGGCACAAGCTGGCGATCGTCCGCAAGCGAGCCGAGATCGCAGAACTCGTGCTCGCGCAGCAGGCGGGTGTCGCGTACGTGCCCGCGCCGAGCACGGCCAGGCTCAGCGCGGCGCTCGACGCACAGGGCGCCGAACTCGAAACACTGACCGACGACATCGACGAGCACCTGCCGCAGTACGTCCTCGACGACGGGACCGATGAGCCAGCGAACGAACGCGAGCGGATAGAGCACGCCGGTGCCGAGATCGTTAGGCTCCGCGCCGAGGTCGAGCGACTTACCGTATGTCTGTTCCGCGCCAATGCGAATGCCGAGAAACACGAGCGCCTTCGGTATCTCGCGACGGACTTTGGCGATGTTGCGAGGGCCGAGATCGACCGCCTCCGCGCCGCGCTGATCGAGGCGTGCCGGCTGCTCGAATGCGCGACTAACGAGCTGGCCGAACACGAGGACGACCCATCGATGATGGACGGGCACCGGGTCCGTATCGCCGAGCTTCGCGCCATCGCGGAGGGCGAGCCGTGACCGACGACGAAACCAAAGCAGCGCCTGGCCAGTGGACATGTGACGTGTGTGGAAGCTCCTGCGCCGACGAGTACGCTTCATGTGACTGTGACGATGATTGCCACGATCACGTTGCCACGATCAAACGGCTCCGCGCCGAGGTGGAGCGGTTGCGCGGAGGCGCCGAGTTCGTTTTGCAACTGGATGTTTACGAGCGGGACAACCTGCTTTGGCTGCTGAACCAGTCACGTAGGCTGGGCTGTGACACTGGCGACTGGCTCGCTCAGATCAGATGGCAACTAAAACCGGACGCCGGAATCGGCCGTCCGAATCAGGACATGCCGAATCCCACTAAGGTCGATGCCGAGAACGACCGCCTCCGCGCTGAGGCCATCGAGAATAAAAAGAGCCTACGCATCGCCTTGGAAGCGGTACGCGACCAATTCCCGGCAAGCGTGGCGGTGATACGCGAAATGCGCGACGAAGCGCTTGCCGAGAACGAGCGCCTCCGCGCGGCGCTGATCGAGGCGTGCGATCTGGCTGCCGCGCTTATCGAGTACAGCCCCGGCGCGTGCAAGCTCAGTGATAGCGTCGTTGAATTGCGAGCCATCACCGAAGGGAAGCCGTGAAATACACCGTCGAAGGGAAAACCGGCGGCGGGTGGGTGCTGGTATCGCAACACCGATCGTTGAAGGCGGCGACACGAGCAGCGCATTGTGAATCCCGCCGCGGGTGTTTACCTAGTTACCCAAACTGGCCGGCCCGGATCGTTAAACATATTATTGTCCTAGAGATCAAGACATGGGTCGCGCGCCCATCGCGGCGACTGCGTAACTTCTGCGCCGGCCTGAAGTAGTTACACGGCTGGCGTACGGTTCGTGGCGGGGGCAAACTTACCGGATGCCACCAGTTGCCGTGATCGCGCTGTTCTCGGTGCTCGCCTTTTTCCTGGCTGGGGTGGCCGACTACCTGGAAGCTCGGCACATCCAAGCCGTGGCGCGGCACACGGCAGGGGACCCGGAGGCTCGGGAAACCGCAGCTCGGTTATCGGTGGCGATGTTGGTCGTCGGTGTCACCGCCTTGTACGCCTGTGTCGAGATCACCTGGTTTCTGGTGATCCCGGAGGCCGCCGGGCTCTACCTGGGCACCAAGTTCGCGTTACGGGGCTGAGATCTCAGCTTGCCACGCGGCGAACAACCCTCGCGTAAGTGTATCCCAGGCCGCGCTACAGGCCGCGCCGTAGGCCGCGCTACGGGCCGCGCTGCTGGCCGCG
>ERZ1292625.1070-Hain-H41-01um-R1-1070-length-35767-cov-9_pt2 | contig 29806 bp, 26 predicted proteins | sample MGYA00564400_ERZ1292625 | MGnify/ENA primary metagenome ERZ1292625 (study PRJEB36523, sample SAMEA6512639) | groundwater metagenome | collected 2019-01-08 | study: AquaDiva: Metagenomics assemblies of 32 groundwater samples | reverse complement strand
TCAGAGTTTTTCCATGACGATGTTTGTTTTTTGAAATCACTTGATTTGCTAAATCTAAAATTGGTGAAACAGAACGATAATTTCTTTCTAACTTCACCACCAAACAGTTTTTAAATTCTTGAGGAAAAGAAAGAATATTTTGAACTTGCGCCCCTCTCCAACCATAGATCGATTGGTCATCATCGCCGACTACAGAAAGATTAAGATTTTTTTCCGCCAGCTGACGAATCAATCGCATTTGCACTAAGTTTGTATCCTGAAATTCATCCACCATAATTTGCTGATATTGATCTTGCACCCGCTCGAGGATATCTGGATTTTTCTGAAGGAGCTCAAGAGGTTTAATCAGCAGCGCTTCAAAATCGACGACGCCTAAGATATCCATTCGTCGCACGAATTTTTCGGTAAGGATTTCTGCCATTTCGTCATACTCGTCAAAGGCCTGATTTTTTTTTGTCTCTCCGGTTCGTCGACGATTGATAATTCCCAGAATTCGCTCCAGATCATAACGATCTTTTCCAATCACTTTTACATCTCGCAAAAGCTCTTTAAGAATGGCTTGGCAATCCGTTCCGTCAACAATGCCAAAGTCTTTCGGTAAACCAGCTTGTCGATAGTATTTTTTTAAAAGTTGCAAACCAAAGGAGTGAAATGTTCCCGCCGTTAATCCTTGGGACGCAGAACCAATTTTTACTTGCACGCGATGTTTTAACTCGCGTGCAGCTTTATTGGTAAACGTCATAACTAAAATTTGATTGGGTTGAGCGATACCCTGTTGGATGAGTCGTCCTGTTCTTGAAACTAAAACGGTGGTCTTACCGGAACCGGCTCCTGCCAAAATAAGCATCGGGCCATGATCATGAAGCACAGCCTGCACCTGTTCGGGATTAAGGCCTTTGAGCCAAAACTCAGTGGACATCAGATTAAGGTCTATTGTGGATTAACGAACGAACTTCATCTTGAAAAACAACTTCAATTTTCTCGGGTTGAATGGCGCGAATAATTCCCAAACCAAACTTTGGATGATCCAATTTATGATTGGCTTCAAATTTGGCCTTCATACTATAAGAAATTGGGTTTGTTTCATTGGCCTTTGTCATCAGTGCTTCGTATTCAGCCAGATGAGCCGCTCGTTTTGCTTCTTCGCTATTTTTACCACGACGACCCGGAGTTTTTGCTGCGCCAGTTTTTGTCGCAGCCGATTTCGGAGCGCTACTTTTTTTTGCAGCTTTTGGTAATGTATAGGATTTTTGACTTCCGCAAACTTCACATTTAATTTTTGCTGATTTGGCCGAAGTATGTGCAAGCACTACGTGATATCTTTCGGCTTCACATTTTTTACAATTTGTGTAAAAGGACTTCGCGACGGCAGGCAATTCTGTATTTGACATGGTCTTCTCCGGTTTTTTTCCTATACAACTCAATAATTTGATTTCATACGATAGATTTTTAACTTATCTGTGAGTGCTTTTGAAGCAATCTCGCCAGCGCTCAGATAAAAAGGCCCCTCGTCTTTTTGAATTCGATATTGAAGATCGATCATACTATTTTCATTGCGAGGATCAATCTCTATCTCGGTGGGTTCAAATTTTTCTAGAAAGGCAAGGTCCGGCTCTTTGGTAAAAAACTGTTCCCAATTATTCGTGTCGACTTTGACTCTGTAAGTAACTGTTTTTGCATGCGAGTGGACCGGAGCATAAGCCCCAATGATTTCGAGATGTCCATAATGAGAATGCAGCTTTAAAGCGGCCCCACCCCACTGTGTCATGCCCGTACATTGCTCAATGTTGGCGTACCACATACCAAAGGCCTTAGATAAAAAACCAAGACCATAAAGCTGTGCTTCTTTTGCCAGAAGCGAATTGACGCTACAAAGATTGTGAGCCACCCACTCGCCTTTGTGCATGGTCGGATTAATTATAAAAAGCGAAAGCGGTGTCCAATCGCAATCTTTTCGCTCCGGTAGAATTTTTTGCAGGGCTGCTGGTAATTTTTTTGTTCGGCAAGCAAATCCCGCAACAAAACCCGGCATCACAGCGCAATCATAAAAAACCCAACGAGGCATCGGCATCGCCGAGGGTCCAAAGGCCGCGTTCTCGATAAAATAAATTTGTTCAGCAAATGGCAATTCTTCTAAATGGAGAGGATTTTTCACTACAGCTTGCTGAGTGAACCAGTCCAAACGATGTCGGGCTCCCGGCAATGAAATTTGGTTTTCGGGTCGGACAAAAACGTAAGGTCGAATATCGTCCGAATCTAACCAAGTTGCTTTTTTTAATAGAGGATTCAATGCCATATTTTTTTACTCATATTACTTCTGCGATGGACCCGCTAAAGGACCAATCATTTGTTCAGGCCTGACCATCTTATCAAATTGCTCGGCGGTAAGTAAACCTAGATTTACTGCCTCTTCCTTCAAAGTTGTGCCATTCTTATGAGCTGTTTTAGCAATTTTTGCAGCATTGTCATAGCCCACATGGGGATTCAATGCAGTCACTAGCATCAAAGAATTATCGAGATGTTTTTTAATTTGCGCTCGATTGGCGTTAATACCACTCACACAATGATCAGTAAAACTTTCGCAAGCATCGGCAATGAGTCTTACCGAATTCAATACATTAAAAACAATCAGCGGTTTAAAAACATTCAATTCAAAATGTCCATTGGCTCCACCGACGGACACAGCCACATCATTTCCAATAACTTGGGCACAAACCATTGTCATAGCTTCACTTTGAGTTGGATTGACTTTTCCTGGCATAATGGAACTCCCCGGTTCATTTTCAGGTAAGCTTAATTCACCGATGCCACAGCGAGGACCACTCCCTAGCAAACGAATGTCATTGGCAATTTTCATTAACGAACAGGCCACCGTTTTAAGCGCCCCACTGACTTCGACCAAAGCATCATGAGAAGCCAATGCTTCAAATTTATTTTCCGCACTGATAAATGGAATCTTAGCTTCGGCTGCAATAGCTGCCGCCGCTGCCGCGGGAAATTGCGGATGAGTATTCAGCCCTGTACCCACAGCTGTGCCGCCAAGGGCAAGCTCATGCAGATGAGGAAAAGTATTTTTAATTCGTTGCACTCCATGCTTCATTTGAGTGGCATATCCAGAAAATTCCTGACCCAAGGTCAATGGAGTTGCATCCATTAAATGAGTCCGGCCAATCTTAACAATATCCTTAAATTCATTTTGTTTTTTCTCGAGAGCTTTCTGAAGCTTTTCCATCATTGGAATTAAGCGATGATGAATTTGATCGGCCACGGCAATATGCATTGCTGTCGGAAAAGTATCATTGGATGACTGCCCCTTATTCACATCATCGTTAGGATGAATATCTTTCGAAGGTAAAGGCAGTCCCATCATTTGCATGGCTCGATTTGCAATGACTTCGTTGGCATTCATATTGGTTTGTGTACCTGAACCCGTTTGCCAAACGACTAAAGGAAAATGAGCATCTAATTTTCCTTCGATAACTTCATCCGCGGCTTTCACGATGAGTTCCATTTTTTTTATATCCAAAAGACCCAATTTATTATTAGTCAAGGCCGCCGATTTTTTTAAAATTCCCAATGCTCGAATCATCTCGCGAGGAAAACGGTCTCCGCCAATTTTAAAATTCTCGGTAGATCTTTGTGTTTGAGCTCCCCAAAGCTTATCGGCTGGAACTTTCACGTCTCCCATGGTGTCTTTTTCAATTCGAAAATCCATTTTGCATTCCCTCTTTAAAAAAATTATCGGCGATGAACTTGTCCCACCGAAGCTTGATCGGTAGGGTAAATAACTAATTCTTGAATATTCACATGAGCTGGGCGCTCGAGGCACCATAAAATTGTCTCGGCAATATCCTGTGCCGTTAACGGGTTCATATTTTGATAAACCTGATCCGCTTTTTCTTTTGAATTCAGGCGCACTTCTGAAAATTCAGTGTTGACCATGCCCGGCTCAATATTTGTCACACGAATTGGAGTTCCTAAAAGATCCATCCTTAAGCCATCAGAAATGGCCCGCACCGCAAATTTAGTCGCACAATAAACAGCGCCTTTTGGATAAACAATTCTTCCCGCTACCGAACCCATATTAACAATATGTCCCTGACCCCTCTTAAGCAGATGCGGTAAAAGCCCACGGGTGAGATGCAATAAGGCCGTTAAATTTGTTTCAATCATCTCGTCAATATCTTCTAAATTAGAATCTTGGATTTTATCTGCACCCCGGGCCAAGCCCGCATTATTAATTAAAATTTGCACTTCATTTAAAAGTGACTTTTGGGCCATTAAAAAACCTTGAATTTGAGTCGTATCACGAAGATCAAAATCAAAAGTTTTAATTTCAGTTTTTGGACTTAATTCTTTCTGTAAGCTGTCTAAGCGATCTTTGCGTCGACCTAAAAGAATCAGTTTATAGGATCTAGTCGCCAACAGTTGAGCCGTTGCCAAACCAATTCCCGAGGTTGCGCCTGTAATAAGTACCCATGACATCCCCTAGAAGTACCGTGGAAATAGCCTTACTGTCCACAAACAGATTGCTTCCTTTGACGCTGTCCTTTAAAAAAAGACATGTCTAAAAAACAATATTGGCTGATGAAATCTGAACCTGAAGTCTATTCGATAGAGCATTTAAAAAAGGATAAAAAAACCCTTTGGAGTGGTGTTCGAAATTATCAAGCTCGCAATTTTATGAAGTCCATGAATGTCGATGATGAAGTGCTGTTTTACCATTCCAGTGCAGAACCCCCGGGTGTCGCGGGAATAGCGCGAATTTCTAAAAAAGCGATTCCTGATCCCTCGCAATTTGATCCAAAATCAGAATACTACGACAAAAAGGCCAGCAAAGAAAAACCCATTTGGTTTTGCACTGAAGTGTCCTTTGAAAAAAATTTTCCAAAGCTCCTGAGTCTTCATCAGTTAAAAAATGAAAAATCTCTTGCCGATTTATTGCTCTTAAAACGAGGACAAAGACTGAGCGTTCAGCCAGTTGATGAAGCGCACTTTCAGTACATTCAAAAGCTTGGCCTCAAGTGAACACAGCTCCGGTTAAATTATTTTTAGCCCCTATGGAAGGGGTCACTGATGAAACATTTCGCGAAGTCATCAGCGGCATAAATTTAAGCCCTGAAATAAATCATCTCAGCCTTAATTTTTGTGTCAGCGAGTTTATTCGCGTCACCACAAGTTTACATCCTAAGCGAGTTTTTTACCGTTATGTTCCCGAGCTGGAATCCCTAGGGCGTACACGTTCTGGAGTTCCTGTCCTTATTCAACTCCTGGGTGGTCATGCCGAACCTTTAGCGGAAAATGCCGTCCGAGCCATTCAACTTGGCGCTCAAGGGGTGGATCTGAATTTTGGCTGTCCTGCAAAAACGGTGAACCGTCATGATGGTGGGGCCAGCCTGCTGAAGTGCCCAGAACGACTTTACAACATCGCAAAAGCGGTTCGACAGGCCATGCCCTTAAAAAATTCCGTTTCAGCAAAAATTCGTTTGGGCGTGGAAAGCCCTTCCTTACTTTTTGAAAATGTAAAAGCTCTCGAGGAAGCCGGAGTCAGTTGGATCACGGTTCATTGTCGAACCAAAGATCAGGGTTATCGTCCGCCGGCGCATTGGGAATGGATTCCTCGGTTGAAAGAAATTTCAAAAACTCCCTTCGTTGTTAATGGCGATATTTTTACTCTCGACGATTTTATTCGCTGTCAAAATGCCACTCAGGCTGATGCCTTCATGATTGGTCGAGGCGCACTCAAAAATCCTTTTTTATTTTTGCAAATCCGAGAATATCTGACATATGGAAAATCAATGTCGCGACCTTGGCCTTTGACTCAACAATTGGTTTTTGATCTTCACAGCATGGCCGAAAAGAAAATAAACGCCGCCTTTGCTGCAGCTAGAACCAAACAATGGCTTAAGTACTTAAGTCTGGGCTTCCCCGAAGCCCGTTTTTTATTTGAAAATACAAAAGTTTATCGAGCCCATGATTTTTCTAAAAAACTCCGCGATCCTTCTGCATTCGAACTGGCCTTGTCAAACAATTCACTCCACGAAAAAATAAAGACCGATGTCCATATTAAACATTACTTCTAAAGAAGATTTATCCACATTTACGATGATCATTCAGGGATCAATCAACGAAAGTTTTTTACAAAAATCAGTGCAAATCCCTCCAGGAAAAAAAATCATTATTAATTTCAATTCAGTCAGCAGTATTAACTCTCTGGGAATTCGACACTGGATTCAATGGATACGGGCTTACCCTAATTCTAAATATGTATTTCAGGGATGCCCTCAATGTGTTGTTGATCAAATGAATTCGGTGATTGATTTTATTCCGACCAATTGTGTTGTTGAATCATTTTTTGTACCTTACTACTGCGAAGAAAATGGCGAAGAAAAACAGGTCCTGTACAAACTGAATGAAGACTACTTTCCAAATAAACCGGTTACTCCTAAAGAAATTAAAGATTCCACTGGGAACAAAATGGAACTCGACGCTTCGCCACAAAAATACTTCAAATTTTTGAGTCAAAAAAAGGCAAGCCAGGGCGGAGCTTAAGATGCCTGCTGAAATTCTGATCTACACCAAAGATCCTTGTCCTTATTGCGTTCGCGCCATTCGTTTATTGGAAGAAAAGGGCCTCGCTTTCAAAGAAGTTGATCTTACTGATAAGCCCGAAGAAATTGACCGCCTCAAAAACGAAACTGGCTGGCGAACCGTCCCCATCATCCTCATCAACGGAAAACTGATCGGCGGCTACCAAGATCTTAAAGCCCTCGACGACAGCGGCAAACTCGATGAAATGCTAACCTAGTGCTCTGAAAGGAAAGCTTCCTGTGTCAGAGCACCAGCACCTATTTTCGTTTAAGCATTATACCATCAACAGAGATATTATCCCCTGATTTAAGCTCAATAAACTGAATGAATCCGGAGCTACCAACAGAAAAATTATAAGCTCCTAATAAGATCCAAGTTCCGCCACCAGCTTTCTGGTCGACCTGCTTTTTTACAAATGGATCCTGACTGCTGATATCAATCTCAGCAATAGCCCTTGATGAATTACTTGTGTAACGAATATAAACTTCGTAAAGCCCTCCAGTTGCAATACTGGGACTGAATTTATAAGTTTCAATTGAGTTACCACAACTATATATAGATCTCGTTCCCATGGATCCACTGATTGAAGATCTGCACCATTTTCCTGTAAAATTTATGCCTAATCCAGAATCGCCAGGTTTCAAATTATCCATCACAATGGTCACTGGGGCTGGAGGAGGCGGAATGACATTATTAACGTTGATACTTACAGAGGCAGACGTCTTCATATTGCCAGCAGCATCTCTTGCTTTTGCCGTTAAACTATGAACGCCATTGATCAAAGTTAAAGTATCTAAAGAAACCTGGTATGGCGAAGTTGTGTCGTCGCCTATTAAGGATCCATCGACATAAAATTGAACACCAGTCACTCCAATATTATCTGACGCTAAAACTGAAATACTCAGAGTACCTGCTGCGTTAAATCCAGCAATAGGCGATGAAATACTTACTGCGGGTAGTGTTGTATCAACTGGCGGTGCGACCACGTTATTTACGGAAAACGAAATACCACTCGATGTTGTTACATTGCCAGCAGCATCTCGAGCCTTTGCTTTTACTATATGAGTGGAGTTACTTAAGGCAACTGTATTAAAACTTAAGGCGTATGGAAACATTGATACTTCGTTCCCAACTGCAATATCATCAATTAAAAATTGAACCCCAACAACACCTACGTTGTCTGTTGCGGTGGCTACTAAACTCATATTACCTGAAACCACAGGGACCCCTGATCCTGGTGATGTAACGACTACAACTGGTGGAGTCGTATCAGGTGGAGGCTGTACAATTCCAGACCCAAATTCATAAGCACCTCTATCCCAGACCCCATCAGTGCCGCGAATATTACCAAAAAGATCAGAGTTAAATGGAGCCAATAAAGATTTTCCGGCGACCGTAGCAGATTTAAGCCTATAGTCCCTGCCAGCATAATTCATAAAAATTGAACTCGCTATACTGAGCTGTGCATTGGCTTCACCATGTGCATTAGCATCAGGAAAAACGTTGTAGTTATGAGTACCTGTAAACGAAATATTTCCGCAATTATACCAAAGGTTATTATAAATTAGGTTTGTGGAGCTGTTCGCTAACTGAATTCCCCCTTGACCACTTGAACTGCTATTACAACCAATAATTGTATTGTTATAGACCTGCGTGTCTGTAGAGCTGGATCCAACATACCCAATTGCTGCATCACCTGAACGAAAATTATCAAAAACATTACCGTAGATACGAGCCCCAGTTGAATAAGTTAGAGCAATTAAAGCAGTAGATCCATTTGGCACGTATTCATCTCGAAATTTGTTATAACGAATAATTGCATTATTCGCATCCCAATAGAGATTTACCACTTCACCATGATTGGCTGCATTTCCATCGGCATTCTGTGAGGCAGAGTACTCAACAATAGCACCATTGGTATCTGCAATAAACCATATATTGTTACTCCCATTGACAAAGAGATGACTAAAAACAAGTCCACTATTTGACTGTGTTCCTGCGGTATATGTATTGATTGCATAGCGCGCAATCGTTGTGTTCGGAAGATTTCCAACAATTGCATTTATATAAACATATTTTATTGTGACATTTGGTGTTGGTGACGATTGATTTAAGATTTTAATATTTTGATCTTGATTATTATGATCAATTCGAAAGCCATAAGCAGCACCATCATACCAATCGTTTTCATTTCGAGCTTGTCCATCAAATACATAATACCCGTTCATAAAATGCAAAGTAGATTGAAAAACGGCTTGTGCGCCATAACTCGTTTGCCATCCAGTATCTGTTCCATGATCACTTATCGTGGCTTTTTTAATTGTTATAAGAGTCGTCCCAGAATGAGCGTCGTTAAATATATGCGCTGGATAAGAACCCACACCAATATAATAGGTGTCACCACGTATTAATTTTGCCGGTAGCTCCTTATATGCGTTAGTCCAATCATTACCATTTGCACTACCAGCTGCTTGGCCTAAAATATAGTGATTAGCGGCAGAGGCACTTATTGCTACAAAAAGACTACTAGCTAAAGCTATAATTATTTTTCTCATTTTCCCCTCTAAAACATAATTAAATTTATTATAGAGATCCTATCGCGCTATCAGTTTTCTAACACCTCTGGATTTTCATTTTTAATAGGCACAAGCTCTAAACTGTTAATCCAGTTATTTATAAGCTGCACTTCAGGTGCACTGAAAGCAGCAACCCCTTGCTTTAAAGTGCCCGCGGCCAAAGAGCCCACCAATGGACTGGCGGAGGCCTTTCCAGGAGAAAGCATTTGTTTTTTAATTAAATTTTCTAGGTCTGTGATGTCACCAATATTACCTATTTCAGTAGTGCCATTGCAGCTTGCACATTTGGCCATAAGAAGACTTAATACTTGATTCTGCAATACGGGATCACCAGAATATTCCATAGACTGACTTAGTGAGGCCTCGGAATTTTGCAACAGCTCTGACTGCTTAAATTCTAACGTCTTAAATCCTCCCTGACTACAATTCTGAAAGCCAGCAATAAGTAGTGCCATAACTAAAGCACTAATACTTAAGGCCTTCCGGTTGGATTTTCTCATAACAAACCTCATTTTTGTTTAAGCATTATACAGATATAACTGTTACCCTTCATTTTATAGCACCTTCTAAAGTTATCAAAAAGATTCTTCTTATTTTCTGGGTAAATCGCTATACTGTGTTTGATTAAAAAAAAATCTCAAAATAGGAATTATTTAAGGGTCATAGTCTCTAGATGAGGCTGACTACTGGCGAAGTTCGGTTCGTTGAACCATAACCTGCGGCATCTCAAAAAACTCACGAACAAGCACCCGCAGCTGATCCAAATTTTGAGCTTTGTGAGCTAAACCCACTAAACTATGGCCAAAAACCAACCACACATGTGTCGTGCGAATGTAAAAACGAACTTTTCTTAAAGCCAAATCAGCACTGAAAATCAACTCGCACTCATCAATAAATTGCAACAAGACATGGCCGTACTCGACACCTTCTTCTTCACCAGTTTTTGGCGCGAAACCCTGGCGACCTTTTGGCGCTGGCATTCCCAGTTTTTCACCCACTTGCCAAAACATCCATGGCCTGGCGGCTAAGGCTCGGCCGGACATTGCTAAATCACAATTGGTTTCTTGCTTCATCTGAAACACATCTTCAACCGACTGAATATCGCCATTACCAATAACCGGAATATCGAGATTCTTTTTTAACCACTGAATTTGCGACCAATCCGCACGGCCTCGGCGTTTTTGTTCCGCGGTTCGTGGGTGCAAACAAATCCAAGAAGCTCCGGCCGCTTGGAGTCCTTGCACAAATTCGATTAATTTTTCTTTATTTTCTTCACATTGCTCGACCGCACGTAATTTTACTGAAACCGGCAACTTGGTATTTCTAACGGTCATTCGCACAACTTCAGCAGCATAATTAGAATCACCCATCAAAGCGACGCCATAGTTATGCTTCAACGCCTTTTGTACCGGACAACCCATATTGATATCAATAGCTCCGGCCCCCCACTCCAATTCCAAACGCTTCACGCTATCCGCGATATTTTTTTCTTCATTTCCTAAAATTTGTGGCACCATCTGAGTTTCTTCATCGCCACGCAAAGTTTCCGGTGTTTTGTTCAAATCTTCTTTGGGAATCTTTCGAGAATTCAACATTTCGGTTGGCCAGGGTATAATCGCGCCTTCAGGTAAATAACTGCGTAGCACCCGTCGTAAAGCTAAATGACTAAGACCAACCATCGGAGCCCAGCACAAAGGAAAATTAACCTTTTGTTTATTAATTATAATTTCGTTTTGGCTGCTCATAGAAAGCTTTTAGCCTTTATTTTAGAGTCTGAAAAGGATAGTCTTTCCCCAGAATGAAATTTCGTAAACCAGGTCAAAAAATTGGATTCCTGGGCGGGGGTCAGCTCGCTCGTATGATGGCCTTACATGCGCATCAGCTTGGCTTTCAGGTCCATGTTCTTTGCCAGTCTGCCCTCGAGCCCGCCGCACAGGTGACGCCCCACTGGCACCAAGGTTATCCCAATAACTTTGAAGATTTAGAAAAATTTCTAAAAAAAGTAGACTTTGTCACCTGTGAAAGCGAATTTTACAAAGGTGATGTTTTAAAAAAAGCGTCCGCTTCTACCAAGACCCCTTTATTTCCCTCGCCCGAAATTATGAGCGAGCTGCAGGATCGCTGGACCCAAAAAAAATCTTTTGAAGAATTCGGCCTTCCGACAGCTCCATTTTTTTTAATCAACGATACGGATAGTTTTGAAACCGCTTGTGATTTTTTTAAATACAAAGTGGTTTTTAAAAAGCGCCATGGCGGCTACGATGGCAACGGCACCTACATTCTTAAATCAAAAAAAGATAAAGAGAAAATATTATCGCAACTTTCTGAAATTAATTTCCATGTCATTGCCGAAGCTTTTGTCCCTTTTCGTCGTGAACTTGCGGCTATTTTTGTTCGTGATCAATTTGGAACAATTTCGAGTTTACCTCTGGTCGAAACTCATCAAAAAAATTCACGTTGTGATTGGGTACGAGGGCCAACAAAACATCCGGCTTGGGCCAAGATGAAAACTCGAATTGAAGCTTGGTTGGAAGAAAAAAATTACGTTGGAGCCATTGCTTTTGAGTTCTTCGACACCGGAAAAAATTTACTCATTAATGAGAGCGCCCCCCGAGTTCACAATTCCGGTCATTATTCTGAGCAAGCTCTTGAATTTAGCCAGTTTGAACTTCATGTGCGTGCCGTCGCAGGTCTTCCTCTTCCACAAGAAAATAAATTGCTAAGTCCCCAATTTGTCATGGTCAATTTGCTAGGTGAATCCGAACAAGACGTTGAGTTTCCAAAAAATCATGCAGGATATTTGCACTGGTACGGAAAAGATCAGAATCACAAGGGAAGAAAAATGGGCCATCTTAATTTCCTTGGAAAAAATTCAAATCAATTATTGAAATTTGCTCTTAAAGAACGAAAAAGGATGAAGTTGTGAAAAAAGTAGCGATTATTATGGGCAGTGATTCCGATCTTCCTATAATGAAAAATGCCGAAAAAATTCTTTCCGAGTTTGGCGTAAAATCCCATCTGGAAGTGGTCTCAGCTCATCGCACTCCTGAACGAATGTTCGAATTTGCCAAAACCGCCAAACAAAAAGGTTTCCATGTCATTATCGCTGGCGCTGGCGGAGCCGCTCATCTTCCCGGAATGGTCGCCAGCTTGACGGTACTTCCTGTTATCGGGGTACCGGTCACCGTTGGGAAATTAAAAGGTTTAGATGCTTTGCTTTCAATTGCGCAAATGCCAAAGGGAATCCCCGTTGCCACGGTGGCGGTCGACAATGCTGCCAATGCCGGATTATTAGCGGTCAGAATCTTAGCGGTGTCAGATAAAACTCTTACAAAAAAATTAGAGAAACATCAGACAATGCAAAAAATTAAAGTTAAGAAAATGAATCAAAATTTAAAGAAATAGGTCACTTATGAAAACTTTATTAGTTTACTTATTAAGTGTAAGTTTACTGGCATGCCAAAGCAAACCTCAAAAATTCACTGAAGACGTGCACACCCAACAATGCGAAAATGCCTTAGAACATATTCCTGAAAATGAAACGACCTACAAAGTTTTAAACACAGTTCAAGTTAATGGTGGGAAATTAATTTCATACACACTCACTGGCGCCGCATATACAACGGAAATTCTATATGATGTTACGATCGGTACCATCGGCGGCGTTATCCTCTGTTCACCAACAATTTTATTATCACTATCATCCTCTCAGAGAAATACAAATTCCGCTGAACCTGCCTATTGTTTTCCTTATCAGGGCCAGTTTCCATGGTCTCCACCTCTTGGTCGAACCATGAGGAATAAAACTAAACATTTAGCCTGCCCAAATCTCAATAACCTGAGCCAAAATATTCGTAACGTGGCCAAATGTTTCGCAGACCGCAAGGATCCAGAGAATCGATTACGAGCTCTTAAAACAATGGAAAGTATAGAAAATTCAAAAAATTTCTACGAGTGTCTTTCTGATAATGAACGAAACGAATTTGCAAAACAAAAAGCTGAGCTTTTAAACTGAAGTGGTGATTTTTGAACCAATCTCCACTCTTCTGCTTAGCAGCTCATAAGCAGAAAATAAAATTCCGCTAAAAAACAAATCCCCAAGAACTTGGTTTTTCAAAAATGGGATTGCCATCACAAAACAGGTAACAAGTCCTTGAAAAGTCTTCAAATAAAGACCACCGCTAATCCAAACACCAAAGTTAGTGATTACAAAAAAGATTAAACTCGAGGAAAGCGATAAACCTAAAATTTTAACAGCTTGTGATTTTTGAAAGTAATTTTGTTTTGGAATCAATTGTCCCATCAAAATCGAAATTAAAAATGCAGAATAAACATAAATCATCGTCGAATGAAGTCCTAAAACCAAGTCACTCAAAAATAAAATCAACATCGGCAAAACTAAAGAAACCCATCGCATTCTATAAGTTGAGCCAATTAAAAGCGCTATCGCACCCACCGCAGTAAAATTCATAGGATGAGGAATCCAACGCGAAAGAATTCCCACACACATCAAACCGACTAAAAATATTAATTTTGATTGAGTCATTTTTCCTCCGGTTGGTCCATACCTAACACGGCTTCCCGCCTGAGCTCAAGTCCCGAATTCCCTCTTCCATTCCCTAATTCTTCTCCCTTCCCCCCCCCAATTTCAAAGCTTCAGAAATCTTATTTAAAATTTAATAGCCAAGGCCGCACGACCGATGGCGACTGAGGCGCACTTCCTGTGCGTCGCAGGGAGACTGAGGGAGGAGAACGCCGGATATTAAGTTTTAAATAAGATTTAAACGATTTTTAACCAAGTCTTGGACAACCCCAGGATCTGCCAAAGTCGAAGTATCCCCCAACTGCTCAGGCAAATTTTCCGCAATTTTCCGCAAAATTCTTCGCATGATCTTCCCTGAACGCGTTTTTGGTAGATTCGGAGCCCATTGCAAAAGATCTGGCGTAGCGATCGGGCTGATTTCTTTTCGAACCCATTGGATAAGCTCAGTTTTTAATTTATCCGTGGGAATTTGCTCACTCTTCAAAGTAACAAAAGTATAAATTCCCTGTCCTTTAATGTCGTGAGGATAGCCAACTACAGCAGCTTCTGCCACTGCGGGATGAGCCACCAAAGCACTTTCGATTTCCGCCGTTCCTAAACGATGCCCGCTGACATTCAAAACATCATCAACACGACCCGTAATCCAATAATAGCCATCTTTGTCGCGCTTACAGCCGTCGCCAGTAAAATAATATCCTTTGTAGGTGGAAAAATAAGTTTCTTCAAAGCGAGCATGGTCTCGGTAAACTGTTTGCATCTGACCCGGCCAAGAATCTGCCAAAACCAAAACACCTTCACATTCTCCCTGCAATTCAATTCCTTCCGGAGATAGAATTTTAGGTTCAACACCAAAAAAAGGTAAAGTTGCAGACCCCGGTTTTGTTTTCGTCACAAAGGCAATTGGAGAAATCAAAATTCCGCCGGTTTCAGTCTGCCACCAAGTATCCACAATCGGACAGCGCTCGTCTCCGACTACACGATTGTACCAATTCCAAGCTTCCGGATTAATTGGCTCGCCAACACTTCCTAAGACTCGCAATGATTTACGAGAACATTTTTTTACCGGAGCCTCTCCCTCGCGCATCAAGGCTCGCAAAGCTGTGGGTGCGGTATAAAAAATACTGACTTGGTGTTTGTCGACAATTTGCCAAAATCGCGAATGATCAGGATAGTTAGGCACACCCTCAAAGATAACTGTGGTAGCGCCGTTGCTGAGTGGACCGTAGACAATATAACTGTGCCCTGTTACCCAACCAACATCCGCCGTGCACCAATAAATATCATCTTCTTGATAATTAAAAATCACTTCATGAGTATAAGAAGCATGAACTAAATACCCACCCGTCGTGTGCAAGACTCCCTTGGGCTTATTCGTCGAGCCCGAAGTGTAAAGAATAAACAGTGGATCTTCGGAACGCATTGGCACCGGATCGCAAACCGAATCCACCGAACGACATTCATCGTGAAACCAAACATCTCGACCTGATTTCATAAAAACGCTTGCGCCGGTGTTTTTCACTACGACTACTTTTTTTATTCGCGAAGTTTTTTCAAGCGCTTCATCGATTATTTTTTTCAAAGGAAAAGTTTTGCCACCGCGATTGGCTTCATCGGCCGTAATTACAAAATCCGATTCACAATCGTCAATACGACCAAATATCGACTCTGCAGAAAATCCTGCAAAAATCAACGAGTGAACGGCGCCGATCCGAGTGCACGCAAGCATCGCAAACACGGTTTCAGGAATCATCGGCATGTAAATCGTGACTCGATCCCCTTTTTTAATTCCCTGTTTTTTTAATACATTGGCAAAACGACAAACTTCAGTATGAAGTTCTTGGTAACTGATTTTACGAGAAGGTTTTTCTGGATTATCGGGCTCCCAAATCAAAGCCGTTTTATTCGCCCGAGTTGCTAAATGCCGATCAATGCAGTTATCTGAAACATTGAGCTCGCCACCAAGATACCATGAAATTGAAACGGGTTTTTTAAATGAAACTTTTTTGACTGTGGACCATTTTTTTGTCCATCGCAGACGTTCCGCTTGCTCGGCCCAAAAAACTTCAGGCTGAGCAAGGGATTTCTTGTATAATTCTTCGTAGGATTCTGGAGATTTAGTTTTTGAGCTCATTTGAAGCTCTCCATCAATTTGGAAATTTCCTGCCACGGAATTGCTGTTATGTCTTTTTCAATTTTGAATCTTCTAGGCGCCGTGCATATGACGTATGCTCCTTGAGAACAAGGGTACTCCTGCATAAATGTTTTTAAATGTTTAATGTCTTTTTTTGAGGGATGTTCAGAGATTTTTACTTCAATAGGAGTATATTTACCCTCTGATTTGATCACCCAATCAATTTCAGGACCATCAGGATCTCGCCAAAAATGAATTCGTGTGGATAGTTTAAGTCGACTTTCACGAATAAGTTCCAGCCCAACAAAGCTTTCAAACAACTCACCTTTTCTTGTCGCTCCTAATTTTGGGCCCTCGTCTGCAGCCATACGTCGAACACCTGAATCAAAAAATAAATACTTTGAAGATTTGGTTAACTTCTTACGGCTTGCAGATTCATATATTGGATCCACACGTTCGACTAACAAACAATCCTCTAATATTTGATAATACGAACTCACAGTGGTGTGCGCGACCCCAATTGACTGGCTAATGGCATTGAATGAAATGATTTTTCCTGACTCAAGCGCGGCCATTTCTAAAAATCTATAAAAAGCAGGAAGATTTCTAACTAAAGCTTCGGATCTCACTTCTTCTTCCAAATAGGTATCCACGTATGAGCGCAATTCAATATTTTTCTGTTTAAGATCTTGCAAAATAGCGATCCCTGGCAAGGATCCATAAATAAGATGAGTATCTATATCCTGGTTGAATTCTGAATTCATGAACGGGTCCATTCTTAATGAAACCACTCGTCCTGGAAGAAGATTTATATCGGACTGACGACGAAGTTTACGTGCCGATGAACCTGTGAGTATAAAACTTGCCTTTTTTTCATCAATTAACGATTGAATTGGATCTAAAATAGCAGGGACCTTTTGAATTTCGTCGATGATTACGATCAAATTTTTGCCAGATAGGGCTTCAATCTCGTTAATGATAAGATCGGGATTTTTTTCAAATCGTCGTCTTTCTTGAGTCAACGAAAAATTAATGTAGAGGTGGGCCTTAAGCGTTTTGATCAAAGTCGTTTTGCCAGTTTGCCGAGGCCCTAATAAAAGAATACTTTTATTTTTTTTGATTTGATTATAAAAAAAGTCTTCAATAAACCTCTGAACCATGCACTCAATATTCGCCGAAAAATGAGTGTTATGTCAAGGAAATGCTGCGATTAAAAAAATGCTCCGTCTCGAAATGAGACGGAGCTTGGAAAATCTACTCTTATCTAAGACAGAATATCTAGTTCACATCTTTGTAATCAGCATCGATAACATCATCGCCATCTTTTTTTGCGCTGTCAGAGCCACTGTTTTTTGCGCCATTATCCGATTGGCCATTTTCACCTGAAGCCGCTCCTTGTTTTTTATAAAGTTCGGCAGTCATTTGATTGTACAGAGCTTCTAACTTATCGTGGGCTCCCTTAAGTTCTGATAACTCAGCTGTTTTGTTATCGAAAATTTTGCGAGCTTCAACTGCAGCTTCAGTGGCTTTTTTCGACTCACTCTCGCCCAGTTGAGCACCGGAATCTTTAACCAATTTTTCAACTTTATAAATGACGTTATCCAAATGATTTCTCATCGTTGCTGCTTCAGCTTTATTATTATCTTCATCGGCACGCAACTCAGCTTCTTTAACCGCTTTTTGAATTTCGTCTTCGCTCAAACCACTTTGCGCGGTGATTTTGATTTGTTGAGTTTTCCCTGAAGCCATATCTTTCGCTGAGACACTAAGAATTCCATTCGCATCTAAATCAAAAGTCACTTCCACTTGCGGAGTTCCACGAGGTCCTGGTGGGATTCCTTGCAATTCGAATCGTCCCAAAGTTTTGTTATCCGGTGACATTTTTCTTTCACCTTGTAAAACATGGATATCAACAGCAGGTTGGTTATCAGCCGCAGTTGAAAAAATTTGCGATTTTTTTGTTGGAATTGTGGTGTTTCTCTCGATCAATCGAGTCATCACTCCACCCAAAGTTTCGATACCCAAAGAAAGTGGCGTCACATCTAACAACAAAACGTCTTTTACGTCGCCGGCCAATACCCCACCTTGAACTGCTGCACCAATAGCAACAACTTCATCGGGATTCACAGTTCTGTTCGGCTCTTTACCGAAGAAATCTTTTACCGCTTTTTGAATGGCAGGTATACGAGTCGATCCTCCAACCAAGACAACTTCATCAATCTCAGAAGTTTTCAGGCCCGCATCTTCCAAAGCTTTTCGGCAAGGTTCGATGGAACGTTTGACGAGGTCTTCAACCATTTGATCGAATTTGGCGCGAGTCAGTTTCATTTGTAAATGTTTTGGTCCCGACTGATCTGCCGTTACGAATGGCAAATTAATTTCTGTTTCTTGAGACGATGAAAGTTCAATTTTGGCTTTCTCAGCCGCTTCTTTCAAGCGTTGCAAAGCCATTTTGTCTGATTTCAAATCGATGCCTTGATCTTTTTTAAATTCAGAAATCATCCACTCAAGAATACGAACGTCGAAGTTATCCCCACCCAAATGAGTATCTCCATTCGTAGAGCGAACTTCTACAACCCCGTCACCGACTTCAAGAACGGAAACGTCGAAGGTTCCTCCTCCAAAGTCATAGATCGCAATTTTTTCATTTTTCTTTTTATCCAGACCGTAGGCCAAAGCCGCAGCCGTTGGTTCATTGATAATCCGTTTAACATCAAGACCAGCAATTCGACCGGCATCTTTTGTCGCCTGTCTTTGTGAATCGTTAAAATAAGCAGGCACTGTAATTACTGCTTCAGTGACTTCTTGTCCTAAATAATCTTCAGCTACTTTTTTAAGTTTTGCTAAAACCGCTGCACCAATTTCTTCTGGAGAAACGGTTTTATCTTTTACTTTAAAAGCACAATCGTTTCCTTTTTCCACAACAGTATAAGGAACAAGTTTAATTTCCTCTTGCACTTCATTGAAACGTCGTCCGATAAAGCGTTTTGCTGAGTAAATGGTATTTTCAGGATTTGTCACCGCTTGACGTTTTGCAATCTGGCCCGCAAGTCGCTCACCATCTTTGGTATACGCCACAACAGACGGAGTTGTTCTTGCGCCCTCTTCGTTAACGAGGACTTTAGCTTCTCCACCTTCCATAATTGCCACACAGGAATTTGTCGTTCCTAAGTCTATTCCGATAATTTTTCCCATGATTTCTCCTTATTTATTCAGTTCTGGATGAATGTTTATTCACAAATTCAATTTGAGTTCGTAAATGAATTCGTCAAGTTCGAGAAGCGCAAAATAGACGAGGGGGAGCCTGGGGTCTAGCCTACTGTCTCATTTTGACTTATTGCGCAATGAAGTAGTTTAGGCGGGATTGAGGCCTTTTAGAGAGCCCTTCCTGTTGAAATCAGACACGTCCATCCATGGACTCTTGCTTGAGTACATCCTGGACCGCAAAGGTCTGATTTCAACAGGAAGGGCTCTCTAAAAGACCAACCCAGCTAAAGTACTTTTTGGGAGGAAGGGAGGGAAAATGAGTGAGTGGAAGAGATCACTACTTCAAAGCCCACATGCTCCAACTCTCAAAAAATAATTTTCATAGCTTCCTGTTTTAAAATTCTTCCTGCCTTTCCGAAAAGGACCTTTGCGGTGCAGGATGCACTTAAGCAAGAGCCCATGGATGGGCGCGTCCTTTTCGGAAAGGCAGGAAGAATTTTAAAACAGGAAGCTACGAAAATCCCTATTTTGAGTCTCTATATACTCGCATTAACTCATCATAATGAATCTGTTTAAAATGACCACGACGTGAACACATTAGATTTGTTACGTCTAATTGATAAGACACAAACGAACTTAACTCTGGATCATAGAATTCAATATAACAGTCTCTAAAACCAAGAACATGCCCATATTCATGCCGGATCGTCCATTGCATGTCGTATTCACTCAATAAGGAATTTGCATCCATTGTGATTTCACTTCCAGCGATACCGTTAACACGCGCAATACTTCCAGGAACGAAAACGACATGAGTCGTATTCGGAGAGTAAGTGTCTACAAAATTTAAATTAAGGCTCCAATCCTTCCAACGAAATTCATCTTCAATATTAAATTTTAAAAATTGAAATACTTGTTCGTTTTTTGGATTTGAAAACGGAAATTGCAATACATTTTCGTTCGTCCAAACAAAATCATTTCTATGAACTGGGATATCAAAAAATGAATTGTATACAACTTTAGCTCTTAGAATAAAAAGATTCTTAAAATCGAGCAAAGAATCTCTGGTTCTATAGTCCTCAAACAAGTCCAGACAATAATTATCGTCAGTAATGGTGTTATAACAAATCCTGATTAACGCTTTTTTTAATAACGCGCGATTGACCTCATCCAAATGGCTCCAATTTTTTAATTGATTATCAACATCGGGATTGTTTTTAATTTGCAAATAGCCGCGAACATCTCGGGCCTTTGCCGCTTCAAAAGATTCTCGATTAGCCATTAACAACACAAATCTTGCCGAGTTTTGATAAGCTCGGTCCACTTGAACTAGCCACTCAACCATTTCTCGATCTGTAAGCGGAGCCTTCTCGGTGAGCTCTCCGTTTTCAAAAATAACCTTTCTAAGTTCCAAAGGTAACAATTCCTGCAGTCCGCTCCATTCATCGACGATAACTTTAAAGTTCAGAATACGCGGATTTGAAATCGGATAGCCTAAAGTTGTTGCGGCACTCGTTAACGATATCTTCTGATTTACTGATCGACCTGCATTTATAATATCAATCCACTGTAAATTTCTTTTTCCGTATTCCAAATGTTTCTGTAACTGTGCCAATTCATCTGGATTAAGAGATGATTCTTTCACTTCTTTATTTTTTTTGTCGCTCTCTATAATATTAAGGTACTCTTTTCCGGTCATTTCTAAATCTAAATGCAGATCCGCTCGAGCTCGTTGATTAATAAACACTATTGTTAATATGAGTAAAAAAAAGAATCTTTTGAGCACTTATGCCTCCGTGATTATCTAAAGGTACATCTCATGGTAGATGCACCTTTAGATCGGTCAAGCCGTAACGCATATATGTGTTATCGTTAAATTCCTTCCCCTTTCTAAAAAGGACACGCCCATCCATGGGCTCTTGCTTGAGTGCATCCTGCACCGCAAAGGTCCTTTTTAGAAAGGGGAAGGAATTTAAAAATAGGAATCTACAAAATTATTTTTTCTTCTTTTTGGAGAAAAAGCCGCTCGAGTTGGAATCTTTTGGCGCATTACCAGCAAGACTAGCAATTTCCTTAAGTAACTTTTCTTCTTCGGCGGAAAGCTTGCTTGGAAATTCTGGGACAATTTCAAAGTGAATATCACCGCGCCGAGAGCCGCGCAAAGATGGCAAACCTTGCCCACTCAACTTTACAATTGAGCCGGGAGAACAGACACGAGGTATTTCAATTTCCTGTGGATCAGATAATGTTTCCACTTGATGAGTTCCACCCAAAAGCATTTTTACATAAGGGACACGCAAGCGTGCGAATAAATGATCAGCATCGCGTTCGAAAAAATCGTGTTCTTTAACACGGATTTCAACATACAAGTCGCCGGCAGGGCCGCCGCGCCCCCCGCCCTCACCTTCGCCAGAAACTCGCAAGCGAGTCCCATTGTCAACACCGGCAGGAATGTTCAAGCTGATCTTGCGCTTAACCTGAACTCGTCCCTTGCCTCGACAAGGGCGGCAAGGATTTTTGATCTGCTTTCCTTCGCCTCGGCATTGAGGACAAGTTGTTGCCATGCTGAAGAAACCTTGGCGAGCCACAACCTGCCCCGAGCCACCACAAGTATTGCAAGTTGTAACCTGAGAGTTCTTATCTGCTCCTGAACCATTGCAAGATTCACAATTTTCATCGGTCTCAAATTCAATTTCTTTTTCTAGGCCATTCAGAATGTCGGGCAAAGTAATCTCGGTCAAATAACGAAGATCGGCTCCCCGACGAGGTTGATTGGAACGCCGGGATCGACCCGCACCGGAACCACCGAAAAGATCGCCAAATACATCCCCAAATTGAGAAAAAATATCTTCCATGTTGTGAAAGCCCTGACCGCCTCCGCCGCTGACTCCCTGGTGACCAAAACGATCATAGCGCGTTCGTTTATCGGGATCGCTCAGAATTTCATAGGCAGATGCCGCTTCTTTAAACTTCTCTTCAGCTTCGGGATTCCCAGGATTTTTATCAGGATGAAATTGAATAGCGAGCTTTCGATAAGCTTTTTTAATTTCTTCGCCACTGGCTTCACGGCTAAGACCAAGTACTTCGTAACAATCTCTTAAATTTGACATAGGATTTAATATGAAGAATCAAGATCCAGTGTCAAGTTTTGATTGTCGGGGTCATTTTTAGCGGGATTCCTTGCTGTTCTTTTTCTGCTCATTTTCTAGCTCGAGTAAAGTTGGCACTTTTTTACCATCAAGTCGCCCCCTCAATCGCTTAGCAATATCTTTCATATTTGGATCTTGATCAATCTCTTGGTAAATTCGTTCGCCTAATTCTTGTGCACCAGCTTCTGAATAAAGTCGACCCGCCAAAGTGTAAGCCCATGAGGGAGCCCCATATTTAGCGGCACGATAAAGCAGATCAGCGGCTTTCTCTTTATTTTTTTCTTCGCTCAGCGCCTGGTATGCCGCTCGGTAAAGTATTGGCCAATCTTTCGGGAAGTTTTTTACAGCCTTGTCAAATAACTTAGACGCCCCTTCGATGTCTGAAATAATCACCGTTAGAGCTAATGGACCCGTGGCATGAGGCATTCGAAAATTTGGCGAAAGATCAGTGATCAAATCAAGCATCTGGTACAACCAACCTTGATTGCGACAAGTGTTTTCGGCAATTTTTTGTTCACAATAATCAAAATCTTGAATAACACGTACCCAAAATTGATCCGCCATTTGCTCAGCAAATCCAAAAGTAAAATGAGTGATGTGTGGGGGCGGAAGATTTATACCGGGCTCATGCTGATATTCTAGTAACGACTGCCGACTGAGAAAAAGCAGGATAATAAGAAATGGGAACAACAAACGCTTCATACAGATATTTATATCACTAAAAATAAATTGAGGGAATTTCTTCCCTCAATTTATTTTGAACTCGATATTTTAAGAATGAATTCTTAGTTAATGCCATCTACAGATTGTGACATAACTTTTGTATCATTGATCTGCCAAGTGTCAAAAACGGTCCCAGTTTTTTTAAGATTTGAAGCCGCTCCTGCAGTAAAAGATGGAGGAGTTTGATTTATTGCAGTTCCAGCTATTGTAGTTGCCAGTGAACACTCAGTTAAACACGTACATTTTATGCTATCACAAAATGCACTTGAATTACTATCAGTAGAGGCTCCATCTTGACCTTTATAACCAGCGACGATTGTTGATGGTATACCACCATCAACTTGCCAACCAAAATTATATCTGACCTGACCTTCTGGAGCATATCCCATAACAGTAAATCGAGTAACGTAACCATTGTATTCCACAGCGAAAGCTTTATTAGCAGAATAAATTGCCGCCAAGTTGGTTTTAGCCTCGCTTTGTCGCGCTTTCAGCATGTATTTACTAACGTTTGGCACTGCGACGGCAGCCAAGATTCCGATGATGGCCACAACCACCATTAACTCAACGAGTGAAAATCCGTCTTTTTTTGTAAACATATTTTTAAAATTTTTCATAATCACGTTCCTCCGATAAAGTTAAGTGTGACATAGCGCCTCACTAAGTCAACGCCTCAATCTCAGACTGAAGCAATTTAATTGTCAGGCTTTTGTTTGGATTTTTTATCGAGTTCAAGCTGGATCCAATGGCAATCTTGGACTTTTGCTTGCTCACACATTTTGTACCAATTTGAAACATAAATATAAAACAAAGGCCCCATAACACGCTTCACCTCTTCCTGTGAATTCCGCCAAATCTTGTTCAGGCGTAGATATCCAGCCATAGGATTCCCTTGAGACGCTTCAAAGGCTGCAAAATAATACTGCATCCAAGGGTGCAGCGTTTCTGTCTCTAAAAAAAGTCTACGTTTTTCATTAGCTTCAACTGGAGCTTGATAAATGAGTCTCGCTTTCAAATATGGTAGCAGTATTCGCGAAGGCGACTTATTTTCTAAATCATGAATTAGCTCCTTGGCCAAAGTCCAGTCCTTGCCCTCAAGCAACAACTGCCGCGCATAGTTCTCCTGAGCAAAAAAGCTGCCCTCTTTATAATAGGCTTGAGCTACTAACCGCTGATCGCTTGACCAATCGGAAGCAAATCCATAACTAAGCCCAACATATACAAAAATAATTATTACACCAAAAGTCTGCACCAACTTGCTTGGTTCAGCATTATACTTAAAGGCGCCAAATAAGAGGCCGAGGGACCATATTGTTGTTAGCAAATAGGTGTCCCATCCCAAATGATGAGTTAATCTTACTGTCATCATCAATATTGGTGAAGCCATCAGCAATAAAGATAATGTTAAACGATCACGCCAAAATTTATTGCGAAATATCCAGATAGAAAATAGAAACACGAATAAGAGAAAAATTCCGATAAAAGTTTCTGGCTTCAAAATTTTATAAGGGACAGGACTTGCCGCTAAGGGATTTATCAGCTGAAAGAAAGATCTGCCCCAGACAAATATTCTAAATATCAACTTCTGGTTTTCTGGAGGTAAAAACTTAGGCAACATCTCGCCACTTTGTTTAATGTAATCACCCGTATAGTAAGTTAAGTTTATATAAACACAGAAAACCGCAAGAAGGATAAATCCAATGATCAAATCATAACGACTTAAAAGCTTTTTTAATCGTTGATGACTTGTCGTTAAAAACTCTCCAAACAAAATAAGAAATGGCGCCAAAAAATTAATTGGCTGCGAAAAGCAAAGTAAAAAATAAAAAATAAAAAATTTGATTTTATCCTTCAAAGAAAATGAACATCGAGTTATCCACAAATGCACTATTACGGAAAGAAAAAATGCAGATAACAAATGTTTTCGTGCTGAAGTCCAAGCCACGCTGGATGCCACAGCTGGGTGAAAAGCCACAAGGCTCACGATAAAATATCGCCAAATATTTTGAACTTTCCAAAATTTTAAAATTTGATCAAGAAATAAAAGTGTAAAAAACCAAATCAAGAGATTAACTAATTGTGAATTTCTAAATCCCGTAAATTTTTCTACTTGCAATTCCAACCAAAAACTTAAATCTCGTACTGGTTGCACATCCAGAATTATATTTTGCTGAATAAGCTCATTGTATTTCTGTAAAGAATCGACGCTTTTTAATGGCTCCAGAAGTGAGGTGTCATCGAAACTAAGAGCGGGGTGATTTAAAATGGGAGCACTGTAGGTTATCAGTAGGATGAAAAAAAGAAGAATATAAAAAATATAGTTTTTCAATTTGAATCTCCAGTAGAGGAGATTGGCTCATTTGCTTTGTTATCGACTACTTCAAATTCAGTAAAATACCGACAGTTCATTTTTTGGAATCCGTATCTGAACCTTTCGTAAGCCATAAAGGACACTTCGTCACAAAAGCGCTCATCTTTATGAATTTTAACATCACGATTTAAATTTGAATTTATACTGAGTTTTGAATTGTTCCTTACGTCCTTTGAATGCATCACGAATCCACTTAATGGAGTCAACTGACTAAGAAAATAGTATCTTGTATTAAATTTTAATTCATAGATTGTAGAAATACCAATATCAAAAGCTGGAACTGAAATTAACGTTGGTTGACTATTATGAGGAAATTCCAAGCGAGAATCCAGCAAGATCAAATTTTCGATATTTGAAGTGCTCAATACTTTAAGCTTATCTTTAGTCTCTTCCTTCCGACCCCACAAAGCAAATGGCGCTACAGCAATAAGAACCGCACTAAGACTAAGAAATATTTTATTTCTTCTATTTTCAGAAAAATAGTTAAGTAAACTTGCAAATCCAAAAGATAATATTACGAAAAAAACAGCGCTTAAAAAAAGCATATGGCGACTGGCCAAAAATACCAGAAAATCGAAGGCAACAAATGCCATAAAAACAGCTGATATTGAAAAGGCAATTTTTAAATATGAACTTATTCCATAAAATTTTGTTTTTATTGCCCTATAGAGAAAAAATAAAAACGGAATGAAAATAAGAATAATTTGAAGGTTAAGCAATCTTTCAGAAGTAAAAAAAGCTGAAAAATTGGCCATCATGTATAAAAATTCTTCGTGCATTTCAAATATGAAAACTGAAACTCCGCGAAAGCCTTGTCCTGGCTGCACAAACAACAGAGTACAGACAAAAATAAAAAAAATGGCTAGAAGCTGAGTCTTGAAAATTTTAAAAATAGATTTTTGATCAATAATTCTGTATAAAATATATCCCAGCCAATAAATCAAAATTAAATAATTAAAGAAGATGCAACAGGCTGTTGATAGGGACACATTTCGATCTTTATTTTCATTCTTAGAAAAAGCCAAAATGCTCATCCACCCAATCGAGGTCACCACCGTCCACATCGGACTTCCTAAATTAGAAGCATAGGAATAATGACTTACAGAAAAGAGATAGACCAGCGATGCTAGAAATGCCGCTTTTTCATCATTGGTCATTTTGAGCAAGGTAAAAAACAAGAGCATCACCGATAAATGAAAAAGGATCTGCAAAATAAGTATCCCTACAAACATAAAATCATCATAGTTTTTTTCATAAGAATAAATAAGGCCATAAACTAAGCCCATGCCGGGAAAATAAGTTGTACTGTAGGGAATAACGAAAATACCTTTAGCCCAATCAGGCAAATCATATCCTGATACTATTGAAATCAAAGCCTGGCGATATTTTTTATGAAAATCTAGCTCTGGCTTTTTTAAATATGAATAATTTGTATATTTATAGGCAAAATCATCAAAATGTTTTAAGGCATAAAACACCACATCTGAATCAATTTCTTGGAAATGTTCTTTGGCAAAATACACATGGAAACAAAAACTAAGACCGATCAACAGCGATAAAATTCTTACATAGTTTGTAAAAAGAAATTTATTCATTTTATCGAGTTTCCAGACGCGAACGAACTTTATTTCTGATTTCTATTTCACATTCACTTTTCTTAGCTAAGTCACACATTTTGATCCAGTTGGATACGATCTCTTCAAATTTATCGACATCGTCTAAAGGTGCTTCCTTAAAAATTTCCCACGCTCTTGTCATAATCTCGTTAGCTCTTTCAGGCTGAGCTTGCTTAACGTAAAAAACAGCTTTCCAATAATGCCACCAGAAGGAAGGGACCTCTAATTTTTCCCACAGTGAAAATTTATCAGATGAACTTAACAGGCCCGTGTAAACTAAAGATCGACCCAAAACATAACCTAAATTTGCGGTTCTAGGATCGGATTCATAAACTTGAAGCGCATCTTGGTAAATTTCGTCGACTTGGTCCGGGTGATTATTGATTCTGACATGAGCATACATCATGCGATATAAATTCGAATGCTCTAGAATAGACATCCGCTGGAAAACTTTTTCTGGCGAAATAAAATATTGAGCATGCTGATAAGAAATCGTCGTATTAAAAGAAATAGCCCCTGCGGCAATTCCCGCAACAGCTCGCCGAGTCCAAATACCACTTTGGGCAAGCGACTCTTGCACAGTCGCTGCATAAATTTCTTTTAAAAAAATCGCCCAAGCAAAGAGACTAAATAACAAGTAAGTATCCCACCCGCCTTGAATTGTAACTCGAATGGTAACGACCAACAAAGGCAGAAAGAATAAAAGAATTGCGCCTGATATTTTAGGCCAAAAAAATCTTTCGACCATTTTTCCTTTTTTTAATCGCAACATAAGTAAAATCAGCGCAAAAATAAATAGAAAAATCCAGCCAATCCAATCCTTAATTTTGCCAAGCTCATAAGGTAATATCGAAGGATACCCTGGAAAAACAACCTGAAAAAAACTTCGTCCATAAATAAAAAATCTTTTAAGAACACCATGCTGCACAGCAAATTTGCTGTAACCTACCGTTTTTGCATAAACCTCTGAAGCATAATATAAATAATTATCCAACAAGATCGCTCCAGCGATCAGTATGAATCCAAATATAATTTTTTTATTACGCAATATAAATTCTTTTTTATTATCAATAAAAAAAATAAAACCCAAAGGAGTTAACACTTGCAAAGGTTGAGACAAACAACCCAGCAAATAGCAGAATAAAATTAAAGTTGCCTGCCGCCAAGAGAGCTGCTGCGAAGTTCGCGAAAATTTTAAAATAAAATAAAAAATACACAAGGTAAAAAACACAGACAGTAAATGCTTTCGTGAAGCAAACATACCCACAGAATTGACCGCCACAGGATGCGTGCCAATATACAATAAAATTCCTTGGATCCAAATCGACGGCCATGCAAATAAGGCTAAAATTCGTTGAAAAATAAAGAGAGAAATAACCCAAATCGCGACGTTGGTGATTCTAAAAATTGGAAAACCAATCCAACTTGAAATCGCATCATCAATGTAAATACTAAGATCACGCACGGGCTGCCGATCAAGGGTGCCATATTGGAAATAGGAAGAAAAATAATCATTTAAAGACTTAAACTTACGAACGGAATTCAGCAGCCAATCATCATCTGTGCAAATCGCATCACCGCTGCCCATGGGCGTCCAATATATAAAAAGAATAAGAAGAAATAAAAGAAAATATAAGCCGTATTTTTTAAAAAACATGTGGGTTATTTATCATCACTGTAAATCGTAATTCGGTCTCTGCCGTTTCGTTTAGAGCTATAAAGAGCTTCATCTGTATGCATGTAAAAATCCCGTACCGAAATTTTATCAGATGACCATTCTGAAACACCGAAGCTCATTGTTAATTTAATATTTTTGCCCTGATAAGGAATAATTTCTTGGCGAATTTTTTCGGCAATTTCGTTAACAACTGCAGCAGCTTCTTGGGGCGTTTTGTTAGGGAATAATATCGAAAATTCTTCCCCGCCAACTCGAAAAACCATATTCTCGCGACTGTTGTTTTCAACCATTTGTCTAAGAATAATCCCAACCCTTTGCAAAACGGTATCTCCACCGGGGTGACCATAAGTATCATTGATCACTTTAAAATGATCAATGTCCCCTAACACCATCGCAAGCGCTGGATATTTTGTGGTGTATTCATCTAACTTTTCCCGAAAGTGCCGTGCATTATGAAGTTTCGTTAAGTCATCCACGATCGAGAGTTTTTCCAGAGTCATATTGTCGATAACCAACGCCATTTGTTGGGATAATGCGCTCACTCGGTTTTGATCAAAAGCATGGGCCAGATCGGCCGAAGGCATTGGAATAAATATCTCGAAGCTTGATTTCATATTTGTTCCGATAGGAATGCCGACAAGACTTTGCACATGCGGTAAATTTTTAAGACCGATTTGGGCCAAAGCATCACTTGAAAAAAATGTATCCTCATCAAGTGGTTTCATCTCTGCAATTTTTTTTGTAAGACGATCAATTGAAGCTGAGTCTTCCGCAGGATTTTTTTCGGGAATTTTATAAACGCGAGAATCTCCCTCTTTAATAAAGGCAACAGCTAAACTGTATTGAGAAAGAATGTGTTTTAAAAATTCTTCCAAAATTTTTCTGGGTTCTTTTACCAGCCGGGTTCTTTGCAACAGCTGAATCATCGCGTTCATTTCTTCAATTTTATTATCTTTAAGAGTCATCTCTCGTCGATATTTTTTATGAAGCTCTTCTTCGACAGATAAATCCTTCATTACAAAAACAAAAAGTTTTTCTTTATTCCTAGTCATTGGAGTTACTGAAAATTGCGCTAAGCCATCGTTGACAGCGCGAGTGCTATAACGAATCACACGGGTGTTCGTTGCTTCTTTATGATGAATAAATTCTGTCAAATTGATTGGACTTCCCTCAATTTCGGTAAAAACTTTGGTCAAGTCCATTTTGCCAACCATGCGATGT
>ERZ1292625.1349-Hain-H41-01um-R1-1349-length-29827-cov-24_pt1 | contig 29827 bp, 26 predicted proteins | sample MGYA00564400_ERZ1292625 | MGnify/ENA primary metagenome ERZ1292625 (study PRJEB36523, sample SAMEA6512639) | groundwater metagenome | collected 2019-01-08 | study: AquaDiva: Metagenomics assemblies of 32 groundwater samples | reverse complement strand
CGGAGCCAAGCCGCGCGAGGTCCTCGTGCGCAAGAACATGGACGGGACGGAGAGGAACGAGGTATAGGGAGTGTTTTAGGCGATAAAATTATTGAACGAAATGCCCGACTGTGCTAAACTCATTTTAGTCGTATCTACACAATGCTTTTTCGTTCGGGGTATATTATGAAATTATTTACCGTTTGGGATGATAGCAAGGTCTGCTCAATAACTGGTTATGTGTGAGAAGATTATGGCAGGGCAAAACATTTTGGAAAAATTAAGTGAGGGATGCTGGCCTTTGATAAGATTATTTCCTGCCTATGCTAAGAGCCCAAAAAAATCCCCTCTTGGGTCAGCATCCCTTTTTACAAACATATGAAGATTTTGATTGCAGAAGACAATCGAGAGCAGCAAATGTTACTCGCAATGTTAATGAACGATTGTGGCTATGACTTTGATATAGCCTCGAACGGTAAGAAGGCCGTTGAGTTGGCTAAAGCAAATGAAGGAGAATACGACCTTTGCTTAATGGACATTGATATGCCCGTCATGAATGGCATTGAAGCAACACAACTAATCCGCCGTAAAACAAAATATTTTCCTATTATAGCTTTGACGGGCAACCCGATATCTATGAATAAATGTTGTGAAATGGGGCTGGATGATTTATTACAAAAACCTTATTATCCAAGTAAACTTTATGCTAAAATCAGTGAGTTAACAGTCAAGGCAGTAAAGATACATAATAAGAAAAATGAAATAATTTTAGCTGAGGAGAAGCCTATGAATCCAGATGAGTTGAAGGAGCTAATTGAGCTCAAGAAGAAGGGATTAACGAAATTAAAAATAGTAGGGGTAGGATATACTTTTGTAGTTCATAGAAATATTCAAAACAAGATATCGCATGATCTGATTGGTGAAGGCAAGGAGCTATCGGAATTTCTTGATCGATCTGACAAAGAGCCAGGCCGATGCCATCTCTATAAAATGAATTTGCATGTCACGAAAGATTTGTTTACCCCTGATGAGTTGGAAGAAGCCATTCAAGGAGAAGATCAAATTGCCCTAAGATTTGATAAAGTCACTAATAAAAAACTACCGGAATAAACCGTACTGAGGCAAGTATATGTACCGGGAAACCACATAACCAGCTACTGCACTGAATGCAGACCAGAGGACGCTTTTTCAGACTTGCAGGGTCTTATGGTTATCGGATTGTCTTTATGCTCTTTTAAGTCATTCATGGTCTGCATCAGTGAGTGCATCGTTAAGGAACTTCCGTCCTCTCTCCTGCTCCAAAGTGAAGAATGGACTTCAGGACTTACTTTTTGTTTGACGGGCATACCTCTATCTGCTAATATTTATATAAACTTAAAAGGAGGTTGCTCAGTATGACAACAAAGACGAGTGCCAAAACGCTGCACAAGCCGCATACCAGTCATGGGCTTCTTGCCTATTTGAAAAAGCAGCCCGCAGCACACGCGACGTTGCACGATGTCCAGAAAAGCCTTTCCCATATCGGCGTCTCCCTTTCCAAACGAGTTTCAGAGGAGAGGGAGAAACGATAGCCGATGCCTTTCTTTGTCGATACGAGCGCGTTATTCAAACGATATCAGGTTGAAAAAGGAACCGAAAGGGTAAACGAGCTTCTTGAAAACGCACATGGTGACGCGTTCATATCCTCTCTGACCGTTATAGAGGTCATTTCAAATCTCAAAAGATTATATGAAATCGATCGTATAACAACGGAAGATCAATTCCTCCAGCAACGATTATTTTTCTATCATGATATTGAAGAACTCAATATCACCATCCTTGATGTTGTGACTGACGACATCATTAAAGCCGAAGAGCTTATCCTTAAACGATACATGAAGACTGTTGATGCCATCCAATTGGCTGTTGCCCTGAATAATTTTTCGCTAAAGCCGACATTCGTCAGCTCCGATCAGAAGCTGTGTGCCATTGCACAACAAGAAGGCTTGCCTGTTTTAAATCCCGAGGCATAGCATCGTAGTATAAAGACGGGATGCTGAACCACGCGACGTATTTCAAAGGCGGGCATACTGATGAATAAATGCGTAAAAAACAGAAATGACGATGTTGTCTTCAGGCTTTTTATGTTCCTCGCGCTCTTGTCGGTATTGTTTTCCTCTGCGTCCCTTCGACAAAGCTCAGGGCAGGCCTTTGCGGTTGAAAGTCCTCAGACCGTTACGAAGGACGCGGTCGTCCTGTCCGTGGAGAACCACTACCAGAACCTCACGGACCTCACGGCCAGGGTGACGCAGAAGAATTTCCTCAAGTCCCTGAACAAGACCCAGTCCTTCGAGGGCACGCTGGCCATCAAGAAGCCGGGGAGGCTGCGCCTGGACTATACGAACAGCCAGACCATCGTCATCGATGGGGCCATGGCCTGGTTCTACTCCAAGAAAAGCGAGCAGGCCGTCAGGCGGACCTTTTCGGACTTTGAGCACGCCAACATCCCCGTGGCGTTCCTGTTGGGCGCGTCCTCGATCCGGGACGACTTCGACGCGGTCCGGCCCGACGAGAAGAGCCCCGGGACCCTCGAGCTGCTGCCGAAAAAAAAGGGCGCCATAATGAAGAAGCTCCGCCTCCAGACGGACGAGGCAGGGCGCATTACCGGGATGACCATCTTCGACAAGTCGGGAAACACCACGGACATCACCTTTACGGACATCCGGGAGGGAGTAGGGCTGGAAGACAGCCTGTTTCTCTTCAAGGTCCCGAAGGGGACGGAAGTGATAGAACAGTAGACAGGTAGGCAGTAGACAGCATATAGTAGACAGGGAAAGGCGGGTTTGTTTCTGTTTACTGCCGCCTACTACCTACTGTCTACTGTATTCTGCTTTTCAGGAGGTCATCATGGCGGCAGAGAATTCATTCGACGTTGTCTCAAAGATCGACATGGCCGAGGTGACGAACGCGGTCACTCAGACATTGAAGGAGATCTCCCAGCGCTTCGACTTCAAAGGCAGCAAGTCGGCCATCACCCAGGAGAAAGACGCGCTGGTCATCGTCTCCGACGACGATTACAAGCTCAAGAGCGTGATCGATATCCTCCAGGGAAAACTGGTGAAACGCAGTGTGCCGACCAAGAACCTGTCCTACGGTAAAGTTGAGCCGGCCCTGGGCGGTACTGTGCGCCAGAAGGTGACGATCCAGCAGGGCATTCCCACGGACAAGGCTAAAGAGGTCGTGAAGGCCATCAAGGATTCCAAGATCAAGGTCCAGGCGTCCATCCAGGCCGATCAGGTGCGCGTATCGGGCAAGAACAGGGACGACCTCCAGGCGGTCATTCAGCTCTTGAAGGGCAAGGACTTCGGCATCGAGTTCCAGTTCACGAACTACCGGAGCACGTAGGATTTTATACGCCTGTTCACTCACCAGCGTGCTGTCGATGTCTCTAACCGATTATTAACCTTGCATTTTTTGCCCAACTTGCTATAATTTGCACGTGGCGACAATTTGCGGATGCTGGCTGTAGGGGAGCGTGCATGAGCCTTGTGGGCAGGCTGGAAGATCTTGCCTTACCGGACATCTTTCAGATCATCAGTCTCAGCAAAAAAACGGGCACCCTCATCGTTCGGAGCCGCGCGGGTATCGGGATGGTTGTCTTTAAAGACGGCCAGGTGATCCAGGCCGCGAGCGACGGCATCCGCGACTCCCTCGGCAATATCCTCGTGTCCCAGGGCATGCTGGATTCCGCCACCCTCTCCCAGGCTCTTGCCCGCCAGCAGCAGCAGCCGGACACGCCCCTCGGCATGATCCTCGCGGAGATGGGCGCTGTGCCCGCCCAGACGCTCGAGGGCGTGATCCGCAAGCAGATCGAAGAGATCATCTATGACCTTCTGGCATGGGAGGAGGGCTTCTTCAACTTCGAGCTGGGCGAGATCCTGCCCAAGGACAAGATTGAGATCGACACCCAGGAGTTCCTGCTCAAGACCGGCATCAACGCCGAGTACCTGCTCATGGAGGGCACGCGCATCCTCGATGAGAAGCGCAAAGACCAGCCCCGGCCGGCCCCGGCCGCCAAGGCGCCGGCCCCCCACCACGCAAGCTACGAACCCGCCAAGGAGGAATTTCGCACCCGCATTGAAAAGGAAGCGCCGAGCAAGCAGATAACCGCCCTCAAGTCCATGTTCGACGAGCTGCGGTTCCCCACCGCCACCGCGGAGGTGACGCTGCTCATCCTCCGGTACGCCAGCGAGGTGGTCAACCGCGCCGTCCTGTTCATGGTGAAAAAGGACGAAGTGCGCGGCCTCGGCCAGTTCGGCATTGAGCTCAAGGGCAAGTCCGCGGACCAGGTCGTGAGAAACATCAGGATCCCCTTGGACAAAAAATCTCTCTTTTCCACGATCATCGAGGACCGCCGCAGTTACCAGGGCGCCCTTGATCCCACCGAGGCGAACGCCTTCCTGGCGAACGAGTTGGGCGGCCCCATGCCCGATGCCGTGATGGCCATTCCCCTCATCGTCGAGGGCAAGGTGGCGCTCATTGTCTACGGCGACAATCTCCCGGAGAAACGGCCCATCCGCGGCATGGATACTCTCGAAATATTCATGAACCAGGCCGGCATGGCGCTGGAGAAGGCCCTGCTCGAGAAAAAGATTGCCGAGCTCCAGAAGGAGAGGGAATGAAGAATGTCCTGATCGTGGAAGACTCCAAGGCCATCCGTTCCATGCTGCGGGTGGCGCTGGAAGAGATGGGCGATTTTTTCGCCATAGAGGCCGGCAACGGCTTCGAGGCCCTCAAGACCCTGCCCACGCGCCCCTTCGACCTCATCATCACCGACATCAACATGCCCGACATCAACGGCCTGGAACTCATCGGTTTCGTCAAGTCCAACCCTGCATACCGGAATATCCCCCTCATCATTGTGAGCACGGAAAAGACGGAAGAAGACAAGAAGCGCGGGCTCGCGCTCGGGGCGTCCGGGTACGTGGTCAAGCCCTTCAAGCCCCAGGAGCTTCTTGCGGCGGTGCAGAAAGCGCTGGAAGGAAAATAGGACGGCACGGTAGACGCGCCGACTTGCAAAGTGCGGAACGCAAACTGCAACATTCAAAACGAAGGAAGACCCTTTTACCATTTGTAATTTTCATTTTACATTTCGAACGGGAGCGCAGCGACACGGTGAAGACAGACCGGTCCCTCAAAGAGTTTCTTGTCGAGGCCGAGGACATCCTGGAGACGGCCAACCAGACCCTCCTCGCCATCGAGAACGGGCTGGAAGCGGGAAGCACGGACCCCGACCGGGTGAACGCGCTGTTCCGCTCGCTCCATTCGTTCAAAGGCCTTGCCGGGATGTTCGGGCTTCAGACCCCCGCCGACCTTGCGCACAAGCTGGAGTTCCTTCTCGATGAGCTCCGGCTCGGCAGGGTCAGCCTGACCCCCGGCGTTCTCGACGTTCTGACCGAGATGCTCGGGCTCCTGGGGCAGCTGGTCGTCCAGATCAGCAGGAAGCAGCAGCCCGACGACATCACTGCCGCCCTCGAGCGCATAGACGGCGTCCTCCATGCCGGACCCGCGGCCTCAGCGGACCGCTCGCTCCTTGAACGGGTCACCCTTGACCGGAGCATTCTGTCGGTGCTCACGGAATACGAGGAGTACCGCCTCAAGGAGAACATCAGGGCGCGGAAAAACCTTTTTCTTCTTAAGGCCACCTTCGATATCGCCGACTTTGAAAAGGGCATCAAGCAGCTCAGCGCGTCCCTCAAAAAATTCGGCGAGCTTATCTGCACGCTTCCGACGGCCGGCGAGTCCGTATCCGGCATCGGTTTCACGATGGTCGTGGGCACGGCTGAGCGGCAGGAGAAGCTGAAGGCGGCGATCAAACTCCCCGGCCTTGCCATCGAGACCGTCCCCTACCGGGAGGTCCCCCGGGCCGCAGAGCCCCGCTCCGCTGCCGGAGAGCTCAAATCGGCGAGCAACAGCGTGCGCGTGGACATCGCCAAACTCGACAGCCTCATGGGCATCCTCGGAGAGATCCACATCAGCAAGAGCGCCTTCGGCAGGATCGCGGGAGAGCTGAGGGCCATGCAGGGGTTCACGGGCCTCGCCGTGGACCTCCACAAGATCTACCGCAGGCTCGAACGGAAGCTGAACGAGCTCCAGGAGGGCATCCTTGACGTGAGGATGGTGCCCATGAGCCAGATATTCACCAGGCTCGCGCAGGCGGTGAAAAAGTACGCCAGGGGCGCCGGCAAGGAGGTCAATCTCCTCTTGGAGGGCGAAGAGACGGAACTGGACAAATTGATGATCGAGGACCTGGCCGATCCCCTCATGCACATGATCAGAAACGCCATCGATCACGGCATCGAGGCGCCCGACGTGCGCACCCGGCAGGGCAAGCCCGAGCGGGGAACGGTCCAGCTTACCGCCTTTCCCAAGGGAAACCACGTGGTCGTTACGGTGGAGGACGACGGAGCGGGGATCGACCCCCGGGTGGTCCTTGCCAAGGCAGTGGAAAAAGGCATCATTGAAGCAGGCCATGGGCTCGACCCGCTCGCGGACCGGAAGGAAATCCTGGACCTCATTTTCCTGCCCGGCTTCACCACGAGCGAGCAGGTGACCGAAATATCAGGCCGGGGCGTGGGCATGGACGTGGTGAAGAAGAACGTCTCAAAGCTTTCGGGCATCATCGACATCGAAACCGAGACGGGGGCCGGCACCCGCTTTACCATCATGCTTCCCATTACGCTCGCCATCATCAAGGCCCTCGTGATCGAGGCGGGGGGGCAGATCTTCACCATTCCCCTCAATTCCGTGCTCGAAACCATCCGGGTCTCCCCCGAGCGGATCGAGACCGTGGAAACGCGCGAGGTCATGGCGGTGCGCGATGAGACGATACCGCTTATCCGGCTCTCGCAGGTTTTTAACCTGACCGCGGAGCGAGACCGCCAATGGCTCTACGTCATCCTCGTGGGTCTTGCGGAGCGGCGGCTGGGGATCGTGGTGGACGGTTTCCGCGGCCAGCAGGAGATCATCATCAAGCCGCTCGGGAAGCGGTTGTCGAACATTCCCGGCATCGCCGGCGCCACGGACCTCGGAGATAAACGGATGGTGCTCGTCCTCGACGTGGAATCGCTTATCGGAGGAACGATGAAAAAGGCAGCAGGCAGTAGACAGTAGACAGTATACAGCAGACAGTATACAGTAGGCAGTAGACAGTAGACAGGAGTCAGGAGAATAAGGAAGTGACACACCGTTCTCCTGTCTCCTGGATTCTGGCTTCTGACTCCGGAGAACTACTTGTACGAAGAATTCTACGGACTGAAAGAGAAGCCCTTCACCAGGACGCCGGACCCGCGGTTTTTGTATGAGAGCGCCAAGCATGCCGAGGCCCTCGCGCGGCTCCAGCACGCGGTGGAGGAGCAGGACATCGTCCTGCTCACGGGAGAGATCGGCTCGGGCAAGACCACGCTCTCCCGGGCACTCATCGATTCCCTTGACGAGAGCTACCATCCGGTGCTCATCATCAATCCCCGGCTTTCGCCGTCCCAGTTGCTGCTGACGGTGGCGCTCCGTCTCGGGATGGACGACCGGGGCCGGCACAAACACGGCATTCTCGAAGGGATCAACGGGAAGCTCTACGAGCTTTACGAGGCGGGGAAGAGGCCGGTCATCATCATCGACGAGTCGCAGCTCATCCCCGGCAGGGCCACTTTCGAGGAGATCAGGCTGCTCACGAATTTCCAGCTCGACGACCGGAACCTGCTGGCGCTCGTGCTCATCGGCCAGACGGAGCTCAAGGACAGGCTCGACCGCAAGCCCTACCGCGCCCTTCGGCAGCGGATCGGCATGCAGTATCATCTGGGCCCCCTGGACCGGGACGAGACGGCGGCATACGTGGCGCACCGGCTTAAGGTGGCAGGCCGGAAGGCCCCGCTCTTTGATGCGGCCGCGCTGGACGTTGTGTTCAACCATTCCGGCGGCGTGCCGCGACTCATCAACATCATCGCGGGCAACGCCCTTGTGGAGGGATTCGGCAGGGGCGTTGACATGATCGGCCCGGAGATCATCGAAGACGTGGTGAAGGACGGCGTTTAGACGGCATTCCGGGGAATGCCGAATTGTAAATTGTAAATTGAAAATTGGAAAGTGCAAAATGATCGGTTTTCAATTTGCAATTTAATATTTCCAATTTTCAATTTACAACGGAGCGACAGCGACGTGGACATTTTATCTGCACGGAAAAAGGCGGCAGAGCGCGCCAAAAAAAAGAAGAAGGCCGGGTCCGGCGCCGGAGAAAACAATGCGCCTGCTCCGGCCGAGGCGGCCCTTCCTCCTGCCGAGGAGGCGCCGCCTGCTGCCGAGGCACGGGGGGCGATCGCACCGCCTGAAGCTCCTGTGGTGGAAAAGCCCGACGGGGAACCGGTACCCTCATCCGGCGGGGAAACCGGAGAACCAGAAGCCCGGGAGGCCCCTGCAAAAGAAATCGAGTTGCTTGCGTTTCGTCTCGGCAGCGAAGATTACGTGGTTATGGTGGAGCAGGTACGGGAGGTGCTCAAGCTCTGGTATATAACCGCGGTACCGAACGCTTCCGCCTATGTCGTCGGCGTGACGGCGCTCCGGGGCAAGGTGCTCCCGGTGGTCGACCTCGGCAGGCGGCTCGGCCTTGCCCCCAGCGTGCAGGATGAAAGGTGCAGGATCATTGTCGTAGCAGTCGGCGACGAGGAAACAGGACTCCTCGTCGACCGTGTCATGGGCGTTCGCAGAGTTCCGCCGGACGCCGTACGCCCTGCGCCGGAGACCATAGAACAAGGGGCCGGTGCGGAGTTCCTCCAGGGCATCATACGCAGCGAGGAGAAGCTGTATATCCTCCTGGACCTGGAAAAGGTGCTGGGAAGTTAGAATTGCGGAATGCGGATTGCGGATTGGAAAAGCGAAACGAAAAACATTCTACGATCCGTAATAGTGAGGGGGAGGTAGTATGGGAAGAACCGCGAAACTGAAGGGATGGGCGATGCTGGCGCTCCTTGCCGTTGGGATTGCGGCAGGCTGCGCGGCGCTCAAGGAGTCGAGGCCGATCCTGCCGATCAAGGAGTACGAAAAGATGATTGCCGGCCGGCTCGATGCGGATTACATCGGAACGGACAACTGTCTCAAGGCATGTCATGTCCACGACAAGAATCGGCGGGACTTCGACCTTTCCACCATGGGCGCGCAGCTTTCGAGGGAATCGGGACTGCCGCTCGTGAACTGCGAAAGCTGCCACGGCCCCGGCAGTCTCGCCGTCGAGGACCTGACGCCTGAGAAGGTACGGGCGGTCGAGGCCGCCGGAAAGAAGCCGGCCTGCGATTACAAGACCTTCGTGGACATCAAGAACCTGCCGGCCCAGGCAAAGTCCCTCATCTGCCTCAAGTGCCACACGGCCAACGCCACGTTCAACCTCCACAACTGGAATGCGAGCACCCACAGCATCGCCGAAGTCGCCTGCTCGGACTGCCACAACATTCACGCGGGCCACAATCTGAAGGTAAGGCCCCGGGACACGGCCGAGCTCTGCTACAAGTGCCATCAGGACGTGAAGGCGGCCTTCTCCCTGCCGAACCACCATCCGGTGCCCGAGAAAAAGATCTTCTGCATAGACTGCCACGACACGCACGGGGGCCCGGCGGAAAAGAACCTGAGACGGGAAACAGTGAAGGCCACCTGCACCCAGTGTCACGCCGAGAAGGAAGGGCCCTTCGTGTTCGAGCACGCGGACAACAGCGAGGAATGCACCAAGTGCCACACGCCCCACGGGTCGGTGAACAACAACCTCCTCGTGCTGCGTGAGCCCTTCCTGTGCCTGCAGTGCCATTCTTCGCACAGGATCAGCGCCGGAATGAGTGCCGAAAGCAAACAGGCATTCTATACCCGGTGCACGGACTGCCATTCACAGATCCACGGTACGGACTTGCCCTCGCCCAGCGGCCAGGGCAGGTTCATCCAATAAAGGAGGCTCGAGATGAAAAAGAATCTTTTCATAATCGGATTCGTGATGATGCTCTGGGCCTCCCCGGTTTTGGCCCAGCAGGCATTGGAAAGCAACGACGGTGACATCAAGGTCGGCTATCGCTGGATTTCGCTGGACGGCAGCGCCCGCTCCGGCGAATATGAATATTTCCAGAAGTCGGACGCGCTCTCGGCGGTCATCGAATGGGACCGGCTCCCGCACCGGTTTATGTTGGAGTATCACTCGCTGAACGAGAAGGACTTCTTCAAGAGCCTTGACTATTCGTTCAGCGATATCGTCGTTTTCAATGCAACGTCGAGAAAATTGTTCCACAACCTGGACCATTATTCCTTCGGCGCGCCCGATCCGACACCTCTGGCCTCTCCTCTTTTTGTTGACAATAATCAAGGAGACCCATATAGCACGGAGAATACTTTCAACACTTTTTTCCTCCGCCTCAAGACGCCCAATTTCCCCTTCCACTTCTACGCTGAGGCGCGGAGCTTTGAAAAAGAAGGGACCGTGCAGCAGCGGTTTCTTCGCGGTTATTTCCAGAGCGCCGCTGGGGTAGGAGCTATCGATAAGCTCTCCCAATCGAGGGAAATTGACTGGAGAACGAACGAGGTCAAAGCGGGCGCGAACTGCCATTTGGGGCCTGTGGAATTGGATTACAGCCACACTGAAAAGAGGTTCGAAGCAAACGGAGATAAAGTCCTCTACGACCTTTATCCCGCCGCATATGATAGTACATATGGTACTATTCGCGCATCCGGTACCTATCCCCACAATCTCGTGCCTGACCTTGAGTCCTCGTCCGACACGGTAAAGATCCACACGTCCCACACCGGCAGGATCGTTGCCGCGGCAACGTACACCACGGGCGAGAAAGAAAACCGCGACAGCGGCGCCCGGACGGACTACTGGAACGCCGCCGGGGACCTTACGATTACGCCGCTCAAGAATCTCGTGGTCTTTTTCAAGTACCGGCATTACGACCTTACGGCTGAGAATCCCGATACCGTGACGATAATAGGAAGCACGAATACTTATACTTACAACGTCCGCGATTCCATCTCTTCTCAGAAAGACATCATGACCGGCACGATGCGATATCGGGTGACGGACCGGCTGACGCTGAAAGGCGAGTACTCCGTGGAGAAAATCCAGAGAGAAGTGGGTACAGCGGGTGCGACGATGATACTGGAAGTTCCTGATGTTACGGGCCGGACGACCCTCGCCTCCTGGGAAGTGGCGCCCGAGACCACCAAGAGCGCAGCAAAGTTCAGTGCCACGTACCGGATTATGAAGAAGCTCAGCGCAAGGGCCGATTACAGCCACTCGGAAATCGATAACCCCGCTTACAACTTCGATCCGGACAAGTCTGATGCCGCCAAGGTTTCGCTCACCTGGACACCGACTCAGCGGCTTTCTGCACTCGTTAGTTATAGCGGCTTGCGCGAAAGGCGTGATGATTTGGAATCTCCTCTTGCCGGCGGTGATCGGGAGACGGCCCGCGACCAGGCGCTGGGAAGCGTGACGGTTCTTGTGGGTAAGCGATCTTCCATTACAACGAGCTACGCGTATTTTCGGAATCAGGCCGATCATACGGTCACCTTTGATCTTGCGGGCACGTCGACGCCGGAACCGGGGGTACCTTATGACGACGTCGCTCACGTCGGCTCAGTCCTGCTGACGCACGCGTTGAGTGATGCAATAACCGTTATGGCCGAAGCAACTCGCAGTTATTCCCGCGGAAGCTTCAGAAACTCCGGATCTGTATCTGCTGACACCCTGGGCCTCGCCGAATTCTCGGACCTCAAGGTCGTCGAGGACATCTACGCCGCGGGCGTGGAGATCGCCTTCGCGAAGGACATCGGCACAGAGTTCCGGTACCAGTACCGGGAGTACAACGACAAGGTCGACAGCTCCAATGACGGCACAACGCAGATCGTGTTGGCCACCATGTCGGTGAAGTGGTAGCGGGGGAAATGATGAGGCGACTACGCTGGATAGTGATCGCGGCGGCGGTGCTCTACGCGCCGCAGGCGGGAGCGGCGGACAAAACCATCGGGGTGGTCATGTCCGGGAACCTCACCTATTACCAGGAGATTCAGAAGGCCTTCGCCGGAGCGATCGCCCGCGAAGGCTTCGACTATCGCAAGGTGGACACGCTGCTCCAGATGCCCGCGCCCGATGCCATGTCGTGGACCAACGCAGCGCGCAAGTTCGTCGTGGCCGAAGTGAACGTGCTCGTGACGTACGGCGCCCCCGCGGCCCTGGCCGCGATCCGGGAAACCAAGAGTATTCCCATCGTGTTCGCGGGGGTTTATGATCCCCAGGCGGTGGGGGTGCAGGCCAGAAACGCCACGGGCATCAGCTGCAAGGTGCCCATGACGAGCCTGCTTAAGTATCTCAAGAAGCTGATCTCGTTCACGAGGATCGCCGTGGTCTACAACGAAGCGGAGCCGGATTCGGTGCAGCAGGTGGACGAACTGCGCCTGCTCGAGACCCAGTACGGATTCCAGACAGTGAAGATGCCTATCCGGCAGCCTGAGGACGCCAAAAAACTCGTGTTTGCGGGCAGGGCCGAGGCCGTGCTCATTTCGGTCAGCTCAGTTGCCAACGAAGCCGTTGACGCCATCGTCCAGCAGGCCCGTGCGGCCAAGATCCCCACCGTCAGCCAGACCGGCGGATCGGCGGAGAAGGGGGTCATCCTGAGCCTCGCCCCGAGCGCAGCGGAACAGGGCGAGGCCGCGGCGAAGATCGCCGCGCGATTGCTCCGGGGAGAGAAGCCCGCCGGCATTCCCGTTGAAATCCCCAAGATGGTGGAGCTCGTTCTGAACCTCAAAGAAGCAGGCGCTGTCGGGATCAAGGCGCCTTTCGACCTTATAACGGAAGCCACGAAGGTGATCAAATGAACAGGTGGAGCGGCATGAACCTCAAGACGCGGGCGCTTCTTGCAACGGGGGGCATCCTCCTGGTGGTGCTGGGAGTGAATACGTCGATCAATATTTATTACTCCACGAACAAGTACCGGGAAGCGCTCGTGGAAAGGACCGCGGCCCTGGCCGAGGGAATCAAGAAGGACATCGATAAGGCCCTGGGCTTCGGCCTCACCCTGAATTCCATCCAGGGCATGAGCGAGCGGCTGCGCGAGCTCGCGGAGCGGGAAAAGGACATCGCATACGCCATGGTCATGGACATTGACGGCAGAGTGCTCTACGCCGGCAATCCCGCGGCGGAGAACACGCTCCGGGACGATGCCCCCACCAAGCGCGCGCTCGGTACGGCCGAGCCCCTGGTCCAGTCGTTCTCGGACGCCGAGGGAAGCTACCATGAGCAGATCATCCCCCTCGTGAATCCGGAAAACAAGCCGGTGGGCGTATTCCGGATCGCCCTCCGTGCCAGTGCCGTGAACCGGCAGATACGGAGCCTCCTGGTCCTGTCGCTCGTAGTCGGGCTCATCAGTTTCATCGCGGCGACGGTGTTCGTCTCCCTGGTGATGGGAAGGAGCATCACCAGGCCCATCAGCGAGATGTCCATGGCCGCGGGCCGCGTTGCGTCAGGCGACCTCTCCCGGGGGATCACGGTTGAGGGCCACGGAGAGATCGCTTCCCTGGGGATCGCGGTCAACACCATGTCGTCGAATCTCCGGGACATGCTCGGCAGGCTCCGCCAGACCATGGCAAGCCTGAGCGATGCCGTCGGCCTTATTACAAGCGTTACTCAGAAGATGAGCAACGGGGCAAAGGTGCAGCAGGAGGCCACGGAGCAGACGGCAAACACGGTCCAGGAAATGGTGGCCTCCATCCAGGGGGTCGCGGAGAACGCCGCGGAGATGTCGAGTTCGGCGACGGACGCGTCGTCCTCCGTGGTCGAGATGGCGGCCTCCATCGAAGAGGTGGGCAAGAGCGCGGGCGCGCTTTCCGACGCCGTCGAGGGAGCGGCGTCGTCCATCGAAGAAATGCTCGCGTCCATCAGGCATGTATCGGAAAACGCCGAGGCCCTTTCCACCTCGGCGGAGCAGACCTCTTCGGCAATTACCGAGGTGAGCGCCTCGGTGAAAGAGGTGGAGCAGCGGGCCGTGGAATCCGCCGGCCTGGCCGAGAAGGTCCTGCAGGAGGCCTCGGACCGGGGGATGGCCGCGGCCGCCGAGGCCATCCAGGGAATGGACAACATCAAAAAGGCCGTCGAGGCCTCGGCAGAGGTGATCAACCGCCTGGGGAAGCGCTCTCAGGAGATCGGCCAGATACTCAAGGTGATCGATGAAGTGACCGACCAGACCGGCCTCCTCGCCCTGAACGCCGCCATCCTTGCGGCGCAGGCCGGTGAACACGGCAAGGGTTTTTCAGTGATCGCCGAGGAGATCAAGGATCTGGCCGAGCGGACAACGGCCTCAACTCAGGAAATCGCCGGCCTCATCGTGACGGTGCAGAAAGAGGTCGGCCAGAGCGTGCAGGCCATGGAGCGGGGGCGCTCGGCGGTGGAAAGCGGCGTAGACCTCGTGCGGGTGACCCGGGACGTGCTGGAGCAGGTGACGGACAGTTCCAAGCAGTCCGCCGATATGGCCCGGGCCATCGAGAAGACCACCGCGGAGCAGGCGCGGGGGATCGCGCAGATCACCGAGGCGGTGGTGAGCATCACAAACCAGATCGAGCATATCTCGCGGGCCACGCAGGAGCAGCACAGGGGAAGCGAGCGGATCATGAAGGCCGTTGAGACGATGCGCGATATCACGGGCCGCGTCAAGTTTGCCATCCAGGAGCAAACGACGGGCAGTAAACAGATAGCCACGGCCATGGAATCCGTCACTGCCCAGGCGGCGCAGATCGCCCGCTCGACATCGGAGCAGACCGAAGGGACCAGGCACATCAGCGAGGCGGTCGCCAGCATCCAGAAGATCACCGAGAACAGCGTCGACATGTCGATCGAGATCGATATCGCGATGCAGACGCTGCGGGAGCGGGCGGCTGCGCTCCGGGCGGAGCTGGCGAAGTTCAGCCTGTAAGCCGGAGGCCCTTTGAGTCCGCAGGTTGGGCGCGGCGTATCAGGGCGTTGTTTCGACACTACGAAGTCAGACCGGAGGAGAGCGTATGATACGAGCATTAAAAGAAAAGATGGCCGCCAGCATGGGCATGAAGCTGGTGGCGGCGGTCACGGGGGTGATCTTCGTGCTCATGCTCCTGGGGACGATCTTTGTCGCCCGGATGCTCATGGAGAGCCAGTACCGCGGCATCGAGACGCGCGGCAGGGAGTTGGGGGTGTTCCTTGGGAAGGCGGGGACCGACCCGATTCTTTACAAAGACATAATAACGCTCGACGCCCTTGCCTCCGAGGCCGTGAAATCCCCGGACATCCTCTACACCTTTGTAACGGACGTCTCCGGCGCGACCCTGAATACGGTGACGGCCGGCTTCAACAGGAACAATCCGGACGTAAAGGCGCTCCTTGCAAAAGAGAAGTCCGATGATGTCGCCGCCATCGCGAATAAAATAAATCAGCAGATGGATGTCCTCGAAGTGGTAGTGGATGTTGCCGCGGGGGGGACGAAGTTCGGCACGGTCAAAATGGGATTTTCCCGGGAGGGGGCGAAAAAGAACACCCTAAACATCGCGTTGTTGCTGCTCGGCACGAGCGTCGGGATCGTGCTTATCCTTGCGGCAGTCGTCTATGCCATGACGCGGCGGATGGTCGTCTCGCCCGTCACCGAGGCGGTTGCCATCGCCTCGAACATTGCCGAGGGCGACCTGACGCAGACCGTGAAGGTGAAATCAGTCGACGAGCTCGGGATGATCGGCCGGGGACTGAACCGGATGATCATCGGGCTGAAGAGCCTCATCGTGAGCGTGCAGGATGCCGCACTTCACGTGGATTCGGCCTCGGGCCAGGTGAAGGACATTGCCGGAAAGATAATGAGCGGCGGGAGGGTACAGGCCGAGGCGGTGGAGGAAGCCGCCTCATCGGTGAACGAAATGCATTTTGCCCTGAAAGAGATCGGAATAAACGTACAGGACCTGTACACGACATCGGAGCATACCGCATCGTCGGTGCTCGAGATGGGGGCCTCCATCGATGAAGTGGCGGGCACCATGTCCGAGCTGTCCTCTTCCATCGAACAGACGTCGACAGCCATTACCCAGATGTCCGCGGCGGTCCGCCAGATCGCGGAGAACGTCGAGGCCCTCTCGTCCGCCGCCGAGGAGACCGCGGCATCGGCGAGCCAGATCAGCGCGTCCGTTCGCGAGGTGGAGTCGAACGCCAGGCAATCCGCCTCCCTTGCGGAATCCGTCGCCTCCGAGGCGCAGCAGCTCGGCATGCGGTCCATCGAAAAAACCATAGAAGGCATGGGGCGGATCGAGGGCGCCGCACGCCGCGCCGCGGAGGTCGTGAACCGGCTCGGAGAGCGCGCCGAGAGCATCGGCGGCATCCTGACGGTGATCGAAGATATCACCGACCAGACGGGGCTGCTTGCTTTGAACGCATCCATTCTTGCGGCCCAGGCCGGAGAGCACGGCAAAGGGTTCGCCGTGGTCGCTGCGGAGATCCGCGAGCTTGCCAGCCGCACGGCATCGTCTACGCAGGAAATCGGCAAGCTCATCACCTCGGTGCAGGAAGAGTCCCGGGAGGCGGTGGAGGCCATGAAAGAGGGGATCGTGAGCGTTGACCAGGGAGCGCGGCTTGCCCGGGACGCCGGCGAGGCGCTCAAGACCATCCTTGCGCGCGCGAGCCAGTCCCGGGACATGAGCAGGAGCATCAGCAAGGCCTCGGCGGAACAGGCAAAGGGCGTCAAGCAGGTGAGCGAGGCCGTTGACCGGATCAATGAGATGACCCATCAAATCGCGAGAGCCACGAGCGAGCAGCGGTCCGGGAGCGACCAGATCATACGGGCCTCGGAGAAGATGCGTGAGATCACGCGTTTCGTCAAGTCCGCCACTGTCGAACAGGCGAAGGGGAGCAAGGACATTACGGCCGCGGTGGAGAACATGAATAGGAAAGTGGGGATGATGAACCGCGCCGCCGGTGAAGTCCAGACCGGGAGCGACCTCATCGTGAAGGCCGTAGAACGGATAAAAATCATTGCACGGGAAAACGGCGAGCACGCCTCCGGGCTGAACGCAACCGTGGATGTCCTGACTACGCAGGCGGGTTCCCTCAAAAAAACGATGGAGAAGTTCAGGACGTAACAAGCAACGAGGGAAGAGGGAGGAAAAGGCCTCCGTTTTCCTTCATCATGGATGGTACCCGAGAGAATAGGAATGGCACTGAAGACAGGAATAGGAAAAGAGAAAAAGGCGGCCGTAACCGAGGAGGTCGTCCAGATCGTCACCTTTCACGTGGGTGAGGAAGAGTACGGGCTTGATATCGGTTCCGTGGCCGAGGTCATCCGGCCGTTCAAGATCACCCCCCTCCCGAGGATGCCCGAGTTTGTCGAGGGGGTCATTAATCTGAGGGGAAGCATCATCCCCATCGTCGACATGAGGAGGCGCTTTGAGCTGGCGACGGCCGGGAGCGATCCGAAGAAGGTGCGGATGATGATAACGAGGGGCGCTGTTTCGGGCGAACAGGGCGCGGGACACCGGCTCCTCGGCCTTCTCGTGGACGGTGTACGGGAGGTGCTCACGGTCCCGAAAAAGCAGATTGAAGCCGCGCCCGAGGCGGCCCGGGGAACGAATGCCGACTTCGTCATCGGCATGGGAAAAATGGGCGATCGGCTCATTATTCTCCTCGACATCACGCGGATTTTGAACCGGGAGGAGCGCGCGGCGCTCGCGGAGGCTGGAGATGGCAACGCTTGAATTTTTGACCAGGAAGCTGCAAAGCAGCGACGCTGAGGAGCGCAGGGAGGCCGCCGTTGATCTCGGCCGCACAGGCAGGGAAGCCATCCCTCTCCTGCTCCGGACCCTCAGCGATGCGGACTGGCGTGTTCGCAAGACGGCGGTGGAGGCCCTCATCGCCCTGGGCGGTGATGACGTGATCCAGGGCCTGATCCAGTGCTTAAGCGCCCACGATAATGCCGGGGCGCGTAATTCCGCCATCGAGGCGCTCGTTCACCTCGGGGGCGGGGCCGTGGATGCCCTCCTGTCCGTCCTCGAGACGCCTGACGTGGACGTGCGAAAGTTCATCGTGGACATCCTCGGGGACATCGGGGACACCCGCGCCGTGCCCGCGCTCATCGGGAAACTCGACGATCCCGACGAGAATATCCGCGTTGCCGCGGCCGAATCCCTCGGCAAGATACGCGACCGCCGGGCGGTGGAGCCCCTCATCGCCTGCCTGACCCGCTACGACCAGAGCTGGCTCGACTACGCCGCGGCCGAATCCCTGGGCGAGATCGGCGACGAGCGCGCCCTCGGACCGCTCATCGCCGCGCTCGGGCGGAGCAGTCTGCGCGAACCGGTGCTGGAAGCCCTGGGCAAGATCGGGAACGTCGATACGCTGGCGCCGCTTATCGCGGGGCTCGCCGACCCGCTCAGGATCGTCCGGGAGGTTTCGGTGACGGCGCTTTCGGCGATCTACCGCAAGAACGGACAGCGTGAGCGGGAGCAGATCGTTGCCGCGGTGCGCGCCGGTATGACCGACCGCGCCGCGGATTTTATCGAAGAGCTGCTTATCACCAGCGGCGGCGAACTGCAGAAATCGTCGGTGGCCGTGCTGGGCTGGGCCGGCCGGGAGAGCTCCATTCAGAAGGTCCTTGCGCTTCTCAAGGAAGAAGACCTGGAGGAGCCCGTTGTTCAGGCGCTCAAGCACGTGGACGGCAACCGGGTGCGTCTCCTCCTCAAACACCTGCAGGACGATAATGCCCTCGTCCGGCGGGCCATAGCAAAGGTCCTGGGTGAAACGGTCAGCCGGGAAGCTGAGGCAGCATTGATCGGCCTCCTTGCGGACGAGAACGGGCACGTGCGAAGCGCGGCGGCCGAGGCCCTCGGCCGCCTGGGGAGCCGGAAGGCCGTCGAGCCGCTCCTCCGTCTTCTCGAGGATGAATATGAAAGCGTGCAGGAGTCCGCTATCCATGCCCTTGCGGACATCGGCGATGATTCCGTGCTCGACGGACTGGTGAAGGAATTTACGGCCCACGCCGCCTCCCTGCGCAAGAACATCGTGCTTGTGGTGGGCAGATTTTCCACGGAAAAGGCAGCCGATGCTCTGACCTTTGCTCTCAAGGACGAGGAGCCGGAGGTGCGAAAGGCCGTGGTGCAGGCCTTCGGGCACCTGGGCGGGGTCCGGGCCGTGCGCCCCCTCCTCCTCGCCATTACCGATGACGACCCGGAAATAAGGATGCTGGCGGCCGACGCCCTCGGCAAGACGAATGTGCCGGAAGCGGCCGAGGCCCTTCTCCCGCTGCTTGAAGACGACGATCTGTGGGTCAGGGCCGCGGCCGCCCGGGGCCTCGGACGGATCGGCGGGGAAAAGATCGGAAAGACGCTCGCAGGATACCTCGATCGGGCCGAAGGGATTTTTCTCCTTGCCCTTGTGGACGTGCTCGGCAAGCTCCGGGAGGAACGCGCCCTCCCTGCGCTCCTGAAACTCGCAGATCACCAGGACCCCGAAGTTAGAAAGACCGTTCTTACGGCGTTGTCCGCCTACGGGGGACCTCAGGTGCAGCGGGCCGTGCTCGCACGGCTCTCGGACCCTCATTGGAGCGTCAGAAAGGCCGCGGTGGACCTGCTCCGGGAGAGAAGGGACGCCGCCGCGGAACCCCTCCTTGAGCGGATCGCCGAGCAGGATCCCGACCACATCGTTCGCCAGGCGGCACGCGAGGCTATGGGGAGATAAATGTTCGAAGAACAGGTCATTCCGCTGCCCGACGATACCTTCAGGCTGCTCCGGGACTTTATCCACAGCTATTGCGGGATTTACTTTGACGACGGTTCCAAGTTTCTTCTGGAGCGCCGCCTGAACCGCAGGCTCCTGCAGCGTCAACTCACGAACTTCGAAGAGTACTATCATTTCCTCCGCTACGACCGGAAGCGCGAGGACGAACTCGCCATGCTCGTGGACAATCTGACCACGAACGAGACCTATTTCTTCCGGGAGAACGCCCAACTCAAGGCGTTTTCCCACGAGATCCTGCCCGAGCTGCGCGAGCGGCTTGCCGACCGGAAGACCCTGCGGATATGGAGCGCGGGGTGTTCCACGGGCGAAGAACCCTATACCATCGCCATGCTTATGCTCGAAAGCGGCGACTGGTGGCGCGACTGGCAAGTGGAGATCCTCGGCAGCGACATCAACCAGCGGGTGCTCCATACCGCGCGCAAGGGCGTATACAAAAAGGGGGCGCTCCGGGCCACGGCCCCCGAAATGACAAAGAAGTACTTCATTGAAGAGGACAAGGGGGACTACCGGATCATCGACGGGGTGCGGGAACTGGTATCATTCAGTTACCTGAACCTTCTCGATCCGTTTAAGACGAGCCTCATCCGGGATGCCGACGTCATTTTCTGCCGCAACGTCATCATCTATTTCGACCGGGAAGCAAAGAAGAAGGTCATCGAGAGCTTTTACGACAAGCTCCGCGACGGAGGGTTTCTCCTCCTCGGGCACTCAGAGTCTCTCATCAACATTTCCAACGCTTTCGCGCTCCGTACCCTCGTGAACGACATGGTGTACCAGAAGCCGGTGAGGGGAAAGTGAGAAGAAGGAACGGTCACGGAAGTCGGTAACGAAGCCCGTATCGTTTATGTATGCGCATAGCGCATGGGGCAAAGAGCATAGGGTAAAAAGCTTTGATTCTCCGCTCTGCCCTCTGTTCCTGGCCGGAACGGACTTCGTAGCCGCAACCGTTGAACAAGGTATACGAACCGTGGTATCTGTAGTGGGACAGGAAGACGTATGAAAAAGATCCGGACCCTTGTTGTTGACGATTCGGCGTATAACCGCATGGTCATCACGAAAATGCTCGAAGGCGACGCGGGGGTGGAGGTCGTCGGCACCGCCAACGACGGCGTGGATGCCATCGCGAAGACGCTCCGGCTCATGCCGGATGTGATCACCCTTGACCTCGAGATGCCGAACATGGACGGCTTCACGTTCCTCCGGTGGCTCATGAAGGAGCGGCCCACTCCCGTCCTCATCATTTCCTCGCGCACAGACAGTCGCAGCGTCTTCCGGGCCATGGAGCTGGGGGCGGTTGACTTTCTGGCAAAACCGGAGGCGCGCATCTCGAAGAGCCTCGAGGGCGTCAGAGACGAGCTCGTGGCCAAGGTCCATGCCATCCTGAACCTCGAGATGTCCAAGATACAATCCACCGTCGAGCTCCTCTCGGAAAAGAAGGAAGTTCCGCCGCCACGGAGGGAAGACGAGGAGGTGCGGGAGCACGGCCCGATCGAGGTCGTTGCCATTGCGTCCTCTACCGGCGGGCCGCCCGCTATCCAGGCGATCCTTACGTCCCTGCCCCCGGACTTCAGCGCGACCATTGTGGTCGCCCAGCACATGCCGCCCGGCTTTACGCGGAGTTTTGCCGAACGGCTCAACAAGCTCTCTCCGCTCATGGTGAGCGAGGCCGCCGCGGGCGACCGGCTGCTGCCCGGTTCCGTGCTCATCGCGCCGGGGGGCAATCATCTCATCGTGAAGCGGGAAAGAGAGGGTCTTGTCGTCGATGTGCTCCCCCGGGGACCTGAGGACAAGTATGTGCCCTCTGCCGACCGAATGATGGTCTCGGTGGCGGAAGCGTGCGGTCCCGCGGCCCTCGGGGTGGTGCTGACGGGCATGGGAAAGGACGGCGTTGAAGGCGCCACGGCGATCAAGAAGCGTCGGGGCCGCTGCCTGGCCGAGAGCGAAGAAACAGCGGTTATATTCGGTATGCCCCAGGAGGCCATCCGCGCGGGCGTGGTGGACCTGGTGCTGCCTCTCGGCAGGATGGCCGAGGAAATCGCCGAGCGGTGCCGGCCGGGAACAGGCATGGTCGAGAAAGGGGCTTGATAATTTTTCCAGCCTCGACTATAATAACCACTAAGTATTTGGAATATCCGCACGGGGAGGAAGCCGCGTAAAGCGCCGGCGATCCCCGCGGTGGCGCGAACGAGGAACGGCGTGACTCGCTGCCGCGGAAACCGCGAACAGGGACTCTCGGTATATGAGGCACGGACAGGAGGGCGGGATGGACAAGGAAACCGGCACCATTTCAAAAAAAGTTGAGGAATTTCTCCAGGTCTTCAAGAAGGGCGAGGAGTTCACCCAGGAGCTGCTCAAAGAAAATGAGAAGCTCCGGTACCGTCTGGCCCAGCAGGAAGAGGGGTCGAAGTTCACGGGCCGGGACGAAAACTTCAAACTCCACACCGTTGAAGAACGGATCAAGTTCCTTGAGGAAGAAAACAAGAACCTTCTTGACCGGTTCCGCCAGGTGGAGGAGGAAAACAAGGATTTCGCCAACCGCTACGTGGAGGTGGAGGCGGAGAACAACAATCTGGCGAACCTCTACGTGGCGAGCTACCAGCTCCACTCAACCCTCGACTTCACCGAGTCGCTCAAGATCATCCTCGAAATCGTCATGAACCTCATCGGCGCCGAGGAGTTTTCCATCATGATGCTCGATGAAAAAACCAATGAACTGACCATTGTGGCCCAGGAAGGCATGGGGCCCGAGGCCCGGGCGAGCATCAAGATGGGCGACGGGATCATCGGAAAGGTGGCCAAGAGCGGAGAGGCCTTCTACCGGGAGGGAGACCCCACGAACCTCAAGGGCGCGGACTACACCCATCCCCTCGTCTCCATCCCCCTCAAGATCAAGGAGCACGTGATCGGCGTGATCGTCATTTACAAGCTCCTTGTCCAGAAACAGGCGTTCTCGAACGTGGACTACGAACTGTTCTCCATGCTCGCCGGCCATGCGGCCACGGCGCTCTTCTCCTCGAAACTGTATTCTCAGTCCGAGCGCAAGCTCACCACGATCCAGAGTTTCCTCGATCTGCTGAAAGAAAAATAACGGAGGATTGGCAATGCCCGATTACAATTTCCTGGTGGTTGAAGACTCGCCGACTATGCGGCAGTTGATCTCCTTCGCGCTCAAGCGCATCCCAGGCAGCAAGATCGTGGAGGCCAACGACGGCATCGACGCGCTCAAAAAGCTGTCCACCCAGAAGTTCGACGTCATCCTTACGGACATCAACATGCCGATCATGGACGGTCTGAAGCTCGTCTCCATGGTCCGCAACGATCCCGCGCACAAGAACATACCCATCGTCATCATCACCACCGAAGGCGCGGAGGAAGACCGCAAGCGCGGCCTCGCCCTCGGCGCCAACGCCTACATCGCCAAACCCATTCAGACAGCCGACCTCCTGACCGTCGTCAACGACATTCTGGGGAATAAAAGCTGACGTGAGACGGGAGACGACGGAGGACGGAGGACCGCTTCGCTAGGACGACGGAGGCGTACACCTTTTTTCTCCCTCTTCCCTCCTCCCTCTTCCCTCGTCCGTTGCTGCGTCGAGCGCTTCGATCGCCCGCTCCCTGAGCTGGCCGCAGGCCGCGGAGATGTCTCTGCCCCGGGACTCGCGCACCGGTGCGACGTAGCGGTGGTCCAGGAGAATCTGCTGGAACCGGCGCACCGTTTTCTCGCCGGGACGGTCGTACTCGCTTCCCGGAAAAGGATTAAAGGGAATAAGGTTCACTTTGCCCCTGATTCCCTTGAGCATTTTTGCCACCCGCAAGGCGTCCCCTTCTGAATCATTCACACCCTTCAATAAGACATACTCAAAGGTGATCCGCCTCCGTGGTTCGAGCGGAAAGCGCCTGCACGCCGCGAGCAGTTCCTTGAGCGGCCAGCGTTTGTTTACGGGCATCAGGCGGTCGCGAACTTCATCGGTCGATGCGTTGAGCGAGATCGCGAGGTTGACTTTCACGCCTGATTTTCCCAGCGCATCGATGAACGGCACGAGCCCCGCCGTAGAGAGCGTTACCCGCCGGGGCGAGAAGCCCAGCCCCCGGCCGGAGGTAATGACCTGGAGGGCCTTGAGCACTTCATCGAAATTGGCCAGCGGCTCACCCATGCCCATGAGGACGATGTTCGTGATGCCCCGCCCGCCTTCTTCCTTCAGAATGCGCGAGACCATCAGGACCTGGTCGCTGATCTCCCAGGAACGCAGGTTTCTTGTAAAGCCGCCCTTCGCAGTGAGACAGAACCGGCAGGCCTGCCGGCAGCCAACCTGGGACGAGATGCAGAGGGTGAGCCGGTCCTCATCGGGGATAAGCACGCTCTCAATGGTATGGCCGTCCTCGAGGCCGAAGAGGTACTTCCGGGCGCCGTCGGTAGAGCGCTCTTCGTGCAGGACGGAAAGAACGGGAATGGCGAACCGCGAAGCGAGCATCTCGCGCTCAGCCGTCGCGATGTTCGTCATCTCCCCGAAGGACAGGGCGTGCTTTTTGTAAATCCACTGAAGGACCTGGTCCGCCCGGTAACTCTTCAGCCCCGTCTTCACGAGGTCGGCCTTCAGCTCGTCGCGGGCAAGGGTTTTGATATTTACGAGAGACCTGTTCATAGCGGCTCTTTGCACCGGGTAGAGACATTAACACCTTTCTCAGCCAAAAGCAAGATTGACGGACTACGGCTGACCGGATACTGACAGTGTCCGTTTTTCGGTCATCCGGTAATAAGATGCTGCAAACTTAACTATTTGATTTCATGTGAATTGCAATTCTTATTTCACGGGTACAGAAATTGCTTAGTCAGACCCAGTCATTAAGTATTACCTGTTGATGCACTTAATCATTATGTTGAGAAACGCTGAGCCCAGAAGAATCCTGATTGTGGATGATGAACCGACCATCCTGCTCACCCTTTCCTATGCTCTCCGGTCAAAGGGCGTCGAGGTGGTCACCGCGAGCAGGCTTGAGACCGCTGAAGAAGCGCTGGAGCGGTATCCCTTTGATCTCGTGATCGCCGATATCAGGATGTCGGGCATCCTGGGCGTTGAAGGCCTGGAACTGCTGAGCTACATCAAGCGGTACTGGCCGGAGACCAAGGTAATCATCATGACCGCCTACGGTTCGGACGAGATCAGGCAGGACGCGTACGAGCGCGGGGCGAATTACTACTACGACAAACCCGTGGACATCACGGAGCTGGCCCGGCGGGTACATGATCTGGGGATCCCCGTCAGCGGGTAACGATGCCGACGATGACCGGCGCGAGGGAATGAAGAGGGACAGGATGAGTTCAATTACGGGAGGGTAAAGACATGATCAAGAAGGTTCTGGTGGTTGACGACTCCGCACTGATACACCAGATGTACAAGATGGTCCTCATGCGCTACAAGTGCGAGATCGTGGACGCGCTGAACGGTCAGGACGGCCTGGATAAACTGGCGAAGAACCCCGACGCCGATCTCGTGCTGCTCGACATCAACATGCCGCTCATGAACGGGCTGGAATTCATCAAAAAGGTGAAGGAATCCGGGAAATACAATCATGTTCCCATCGTTATTGTGAGTACCGAGGGCAAAGAAGAAGATACCATGAAGGGACTGGCCCTCGGCGCCCGGGGCTATGTCAAGAAACCCTTTCAGCCGAGCGACCTTCACGCGCTTATCGAAAAGCTCTATCCCGCGACGAAGGCGTGATTCAATTGCGGATTTCGGATTGCGGAATGAAAACCCGCTGATGCCGGCTCAATCAACATGCTTAAGCCGGTGACCGATCCGCACTCTACGATCCGCAATCTGCAATTGAGATAAGGAGACCATCGTGGCAGACGGCCTTGATACCTCTTCACTGGTAAAGGATTACCTGGAAGACGCACGGTCCCATCTGGATGCCCTCGACAGCGCGCTGCTCGAACTCGAGCACGGAATGGGCGCGGGGTTCGACGTGCAACTCGTGAACGGCCTGCTCGGTTCGCTCCACACGCTCAAGGGCAACTCCGGCATGATGGGGTTTATTACGGTGCAGAAATTCGTCCATCAGCTTGAGGGGGTGTTCAAGCGGCTCCTCGACAATCCCGCGCTCGTTGAGCAGAGCCTTCTCGACGCCCTCTTCGAGGGCGCCACGATCCTGCGAAATTCCGCGGAGACGGTCGGGACGAACCCGCAACCCGACCTTTCCCAGGAGTCCGCCTTCCTCGAGTCGCTTGCGGTCACGTCCGGGGGCGGCGGTCGCCCTTCACCCCGCCGGGGGAAGAAAGCGTCACCGGCGCCCGAGGGGCGGGCGGACGTCCGTAAGTCCGCGGCGGAGCGTTCCGCGTCCGGGGCGCCGGCAGACGGCGGACAGGCCGTTTGCCCTGGTCAGGGCGCCGCGAAGACCAGCGTGCTGCGCGTTGATTTCGAGCGCCTCGACCATCTCCTGAACCTTACGGGCGAACTCGTGATCCACAAGACGAAACTGAATCAGATCGTCAAGACCCTCGAAGACCTTGTGGGGGGCGAGGAATTTTTCGGCGAGCTTCCCGGCCTCGCCCAGGCGATCGAGAAGACCACCGGCGAGCTCCAGGAAGCGATCATGCGCGTCCGGATGCTTCCTATCCGCCAGGTGTTCCAGCGGTTCCCCCGCATGGTGCGAGACCTGGCGAAGCAGAAAGGGAAGGACGTGGAACTGACGGTTTCCGGCGAAGACACGGAGATCGACAAGACGGTGATCGACGCCCTCGGCGACCCCCTTCTCCACCTTATCAGGAATTCCATCGATCACGGGCTCGAGCTCCCCGAAGTCCGCAGGGCGGCAGGCAAGGAGCGCTCGGGGAACATCCACCTCTCCGCCCGGCAGGAGTCGAGCCATATCGTCATAACCGTGAGGGATGACGGCGCCGGCATGAAGGCCGACCGCATCAGGAAGAAGGCCGTTGAAAAAGGCCTCATTGCCGCGGACCAGCCGCTCAGCAGCGAAGAAGTTTACGGTCTTGTGTTCGTGCCGGGATTCAGCACCGCCGAAGAGGTTTCGGAGACCTCGGGGCGGGGCGTCGGACTCGACGTGGTCAAGAATGTCATCTCGGACTTCAACGGGATCATCGAGGTGAAGAGCGAGGCCGGACTCGGGACGGAGTTCATCCTCAAGATGCCCCTCACCCTCGCCATTATCCCGGCCCTCCTGGTGGAGGTGTCCGGCGGGCTCTACGCCGTGCCGCTCAGCGCGGTGCTCGAGAGCATCAAAGTCCCCGCCGTCGAACTGCACCGGGCCGACGGAAAAGAAGTCGTGCAACTGCGCGGGAGCGTGGTGCCGGTGAAGCGGCTGTCCCGGATACTGGATCTTCCCGCGGCGGAGCAGGACCACTACTACATGGTGGTGCTGGGACGCGCGGAGAAGAGGGTGGGGCTCATCGTCGACCGGCTCCGGGGGCAGCAGGAGATCGTGATCAAGGCTCTCGACGAATACCTGGGGGACACCTTCGGGGTCTCGGGCGCCACGATCCTGGGCGACGGCAGCGTGGTGCTCATTGTGGATACGGCCAAGATACTTTAGGCACAGGCGGCGGTGGATGAATCCCTCCGCATGTCGGCGCTTTTATCACCTGTCCCCGCGGGGACAATAAAAAAAGGAGGAGGGATATGAACAGAATGACCGGGAAAGCGCTTGTCGTTATCGCACTGGTTTTCGCATGCGTCGGGTTGTTCTTTCAGGAGGCGAGGGCCGAAAAAAAGATCGGGATCCTTCTGTTTAACGATCAACCTCGTTACGTACAGAATAAAAACGGAGTCATCGATCAGTTAAAAAAACAGGGTTTCGGCGAGCCTGCAGTGAAGTTCACCGTAGAAAGCGCAGGCGGCAACAAGGTAAGGGCTGTCGAGTTGGCGCGCAAATTTGCCGCTGCCAAGATGGACCTGGTTATTCCCATCGGCACGTCCGCGGCTGTGGTTGCTGCCAACGAGATCAAGGATATCCCGATCGTCTTCGTCATGGTCTGGGACCCTGTGGAGTCAAAGATTGCAACTGATTGGAAAAGCTCGGGCAACAACACCACAGGCGCCAGCTCAAAAACCCCTGCTTCAAAACTTCTCGGTGTTCTCAAAGAGCTTGCCGCGGTAAAGAAAGTGGCGGTCCTGTACACGTCGGGTGAGCGAAATTCCGAAATCCAGGTCAAGGAGTTCCAGGCAGAACAAAGTAATTTAAACATCAAGATCGTCCCGGTTTCCTTGAGTAATAGCGAAGAGGTGGCCTCTATTTTACCGGAAATCGTGAGAACAGTAGAGGCTATCTGTTTAGCGGGAAGCAGCATTATCGGCGACAACCTCCCTACGATTGTCGACATGGCCAACAAAGCCAAGGTCATTACTGCGTCTCAATCAGAAGACCACGTGGAACGAGGTGCGCTCGTAGGAGTTACGGTAGATCCCTACGCAGTAGGCCGTCTGGCTGGAGAGAAAGCCGCCAAGATCCTGAAAGGCGCCAAGCCGTCGTCTATTCCGATCGAACCGCTGAAGAAACTGGATGTGATCGTAAACATGAAAACGGCAAAGGCGGGACGCTTTCAGATTCCGCCGGCTTTTATGCAATCGGTAACAAAAACTATAGACTGATACTGTTGAGGGCTTGGCTATGACAGAGAAGAGGAGGGGGTGACCGTGTTTAAGAAAACGGCGAAGCGAAGCATCCGCTTCAAATTTTTAAGCATCATATCCGTCATACTTGTTGTATGCACCGTTGCGGGAAGCGCGCTGATCGCGCTGAGCGAACGGGCCATGCTCAAGCGCTCCCTGATGGATAAGGGTCAGAGCCTCGGATCCTACATAGCCATGCTCAGCAGAGAACCCATGCTCATGAATGACTTCATCCAGTTGGATGCGATCGTGAACGCGCTGAACAAAGACGAGGAGGTTGCCTATACCGTCATCCAGGATGCCGGCGGCAACTTCCTTACCTCCCGTTTTGCCGGCATTAACTCTCAGATTCCGGAACTGAAGGCTTTCATTGCAACCTTGCCGAAAAACAGTGAACTGCCGGATATCATAGCAGCGATAAAAAAATCCGGATCTGCGATAGAATTCTCTCTCCCGGTCACAATCGAATCTAAAGCGCTCGGGACGGTAACCATGGGCATGTCGGAACACAAGATCCGCCGGCAAATCGTCAAGACGGTAATCTTCGTTCTCATGGTGAACCTGATTATAGCCCTGGCGATCGGCGGGGCGCTTTTCATAGCTACAAAACGAATCGTATTGGACCCGATTGCCGGACTCACTGCTGTCTCGAAACACGTCGCTTCCGGCGATCTTTCGCAGACGGTGGAGGTGACCTCGAACGATGAGTTGGGAGAGCTCGGCCGGGCCACGAACAAGATGATCGGCGACCTCAAGAGTCTGATCGGCAGCATCCGCCAGACCGCATCCAAGACCGCCTCGTCGGCGGAGCAGATCGCCGCGAGCTCGAAGCAGGTGAAGCAAGGCTCGGCGACGACGTCCCAGGCGGCCGAGGAGACGCTCACCTCGATGGAAGAGATGGCCGCATCGATCCAGAGCGTGGCCAAGAACGCCGACGCCCTGTCGGCAAACGTGCAGGAGACCTCGAGCTCGGTGACCCAGATGATGACGTCGGTCGAGAACGTAGCCCGGAACATGGATTCCCTCGCCTCGAGCGTCTCCGAGACCTCTTCCACCATCGAACAGATGACGGTGACCACGGACCAGGTGGCGAAGAACATGGAGGCCCTCGCCTCGAACGTAGTCGAGACGTCATCCACGGTTGAGCAGATGACGGTCTCGATCGAGCAGATGGCCAAGTCCGTCGAGCAGGTCGGCAAGCACGTCCAGGAAGCCGGCAGCATCTCCCAGCGGTCGGTGGACGAGGCCAAGGCAGGCGGCGAGGCCCTGTCCCGTGCGTTCAAGGGCATGAAGAGCATCTCCGGGACCATGAGCAGCATGGCCGGGCTCATCCAGAACCTGGGGAGGAGCTCGTGGAGGCGGCCAAGACGCTCATGCAGGGTATCGAAAGCTTCAAGGCGTAGAGCTCTGAACGGCAACGAGG
>ERZ1292625.1348-Hain-H41-01um-R1-1348-length-29845-cov-19_pt1 | contig 29845 bp, 32 predicted proteins | sample MGYA00564400_ERZ1292625 | MGnify/ENA primary metagenome ERZ1292625 (study PRJEB36523, sample SAMEA6512639) | groundwater metagenome | collected 2019-01-08 | study: AquaDiva: Metagenomics assemblies of 32 groundwater samples | reverse complement strand
ACATTGCCAATACAAGCGCTATCGTGATTGACACGACTGCACCGAGTGCATTTACTGTCGGCGGAGTGTTTGCTAGGGGCGGTACGGAGGTTGCTAGCTACTGGAACTTTACGAATACTAGCGTTGATGTCGTCGTTCCAGTCGCCAATGACACTTCGCTCGTAGGGGGAACTCTTCAACTTCAAGCGGAAGCAGATGGCACGTTCGAAAATGTCGGACCCGCGTTCCCAATAACTTTAGGTAGTCTCGGCACTAGCATCTTTTACTCAATCTCTGCCGCAGAGCTTGAGGCAATTAGCGGTTTCTCGGAAGGAGATGTAATTACATTCACTGCTATTATCACCGACCTCGCGGGCAATGCCGCGATAGGCACGCAAAGCGCGACGGTTCTTACGGTAGACCAGACAGCGCCGACAGTGAACGCCGGCACAGACAAAGAAGTGAATACACTGGCTGCGCAGGACGACACCACAATTTCAGACGGCGGTTCCGGTTTGTATACCTATGTCTGGTCCAAGATTCTTGGCGCCGGGACAGTAGTATTCTCAAATCCAAGCGGAACAGACCCGTTTGTTGACCCCGACACCAACATTTCCGTTTCTCCCAGCGTGGATGACACATATACTCTTCGTTTGACCGTTACCGACAACGCAGGCAACAGCGCTTCGGACGATATCCAGTTCGCTTGGGATACTATTGCGCCGGCACTTGCAGAAGTCACTCCAGTACTGACTCCAACCAACGATACAACACCCGACTACACTTTCAGCGCAGATTCGGTCAAGCAATTACTAGCAAGTGTTGGAGGTAGTATCACCTACGGTGGTACATGCTCAAGTGCTACGACTAATGCTGTGGCAGGTAACAATACAATTACATTCAATGCGCTTGCCGATGCAATTCACAATACTTGTACTATTGCTGTCACTGACGCAGCGGGTAATTTGAGCGCCACTCTACCAATTACTGCATTTGAAGTGGATACCGTTATGGCAAATGTCTCAACCATCACAACGCAAGATACGAACTTTGACGGCAGTGTAGACACAGCGGTTATCGTCTTTGACGACCCAGTCAAGGATTCAACCTTTAACTTTGCTGACTTCACGATTGGCGGAGTGGTGGCAACGGGATTTGTGACTGGTACTGCCAACGACAACACAATCATCATCACGCACGGAGGCGTAGCGGGAACAGAGGCCAAGGATGTTATCTACACGCCTGGCTCCGCAACCGACCTTGCGGGCAATACGCTCACCGCAGGTTCCTTCTTAGTCACAGAAATTGATGAGGCAAAACCAGTACTTCTCTCGGCGCGGACGATAGATACGACACATGTGACCGCGACATTCTCAGAAGATCTGGACGGCCCGACTGTTAATGGTTCTGGTAATGAATTTACTGTTGCCGGCTTCGCGGTGTCTGCGGCAAGCGAGTTGAGTGGGGTTGTAACGCTCACCGTCGCCACAATGCCGACCAATGCGACTCCGACTGTTACCTACACATCCAACGGCCCACTCAACGACCTCGCGCCAGTACCGAACACGGCTGTCACACCAACAACAGTAACCGCAGTTGACGGCGTAGCACCAGTACTCACGACAGTTTCTATCTCGTCTAATAATGACGGCGACTTGATTGCCCCAGAATGGGCGAAGGTGGGCGACATAGCAAGGGTTATCTTTACTGCCAGCGAGCCAATCGCAACACCGGTAGTTACTATCGCCGGTAGACCGGCGACATCAATCGAGGGTCCTAGCGGCAATAGCTGGGCAGCGAACCTCAATTCTTTTACCGGCATTGAGACAAATGGCGTACTCCCATTCTTAATCGCGTTTGCAGATATGGCCCCAATCCCAAATGCGGGTACACCCGTCACGGTGACCGGCGATGGGTCCTTCGTATTCTTCGATTCAGTCAATCCGACTGTTGATGCTGGTATCGATAGGGAAGTAAATGCTCCAGTCATTCTGCAAGGCGCAACAGCTTCTGATGCAGGCAGTCCTGTTACCGGTTCGGGCGTAAACACTTACGCGTGGATGCAGATTTCCGGTCCTGGTCTGGGAGCTGTGGCATTCTCGAGCCCGAGCGGCACAGGTACAAGCGTTGACACAACTATTTCTGCCGATACTGATGGCACCTATGTGTTGCGCCTCACCGTAACCGACAATGTAGGCAACAGCGCCTACGACGAGATAACCTTCATTTGGGACACGACGAATCCGGAACCGCTCACGGCATCTCCGTCTGACGGTGCGACCGGCGTCGCTATCGCGGCAGGCACGGCGACGGTAACCTATGACGAGCCCATTGTTCTGCTCGACTCGAGCCGTGTACTACTTGTCAATGACTTGACCGGCACTTCTTACAAGGGCGCGGTCGCGGTCCTGGGTCTCAATCCGACAGTGCTCAACATCGCCTACTCTGGTCTCGAGTACGGCACCAAGTACCGCATCAACGTGAAAGCTGGCAATCCGATTACTGGTGTTGGCGCTGCAGTACGCGATGTTGCAGGCAACCCCGTAGTTCAGAGCTGGACGTCGTACTTCACGACCGAAGCTGATATCGCAGTGCCGGTAATCAATTCTCTTAGCGCGGGTAGTATCATGGAGACAAGCGCAATCCTCTCGGTTACCACGAACGAAAATGCGACGTGTAAGTACGCCGCAACGGATTCTTCCTACGCCAGCATGACGGCGATGAGTTCCACAGGTGGCACTTCGCACAGTCAAGCGATTACTGGACTCAGTGCATCGACGGGATATGATTATTATGTGCGTTGTCAGGACGCATCGGGTAATACGATGACCACCTCTGCGCATGTTTCGTTTACGACCCCAGCGCCCGCAGCTGACACAACAGCTCCAGCAGTTCCTGTAATCACAACGGGTAATGCGACAATTGACGCAAATACTTACACCATCGCCGGTACAGTTGCTGATGATGGCGGTTCACGCACGATTACACTCTATAATGGTTCGGATGTTGCCGGTTCCGCAATTATTCCAACTGGTGATACAACATGGGCAATTCTTGTGCCATTGGTGCAAGACGCAGGTAACTCCTTCACTGCAACAGCGACAGATGAGGCAGGGAATGTAAGCGCTCCGAGCTCTGCGGTAGTTATCACAGAAGCAACCGCGACTGGTGACACCGAATACCCGGCAATACCGGTAATTACAACTGTTGACGCGACAGTTGACGCTGATACATACACCATAACGGGTACAGCCGATGCTGATTTGCCAGCCGATGGCACGCGCACCATTACCGTATCTCGCAATGGCACCGTAGTTGGCTCCCTTGCTCTTCTGGTCGGAGAGACCGATTGGTCATTTGTCTCGCCGCTCTTACAGGACTCCGACAACAGCTTTACCGCCACTTCTACTGATACGTCCGGTAACGTTAGCGGCGTGAGCAACACCGTGGTAATTACGGAAGAGACTGCGGCAGATACGACACCGCCGGTGATTTCCAGTATCCACCCAACCTCAATTGGACAGACAACCATTAATATTAACTGGTCGACTGACGAACCATCCAACACCTTGGTAGAATATGGCTTAACCTCGGTGTACACTAATTCCGCCAGCACCGCGACATTAGTTGCCAGTCATACCAAGGGTTTGACTGGTCTGACTCCGGGCACGACATACCACTATCGAGTACGCTCTACTGATTTGGCTGGTAATCAGGCAACATCAGATGATTATGTATTCACAACAGCAATTAGTGATGTGGCGACACTCGCGGTGACTGGTATCGACATGGTCGCAAACGCGAACGGTTCAACAGGGTTTGCCATGGCAAATAACAACTTCGCGGACGGCTGGGCATGGATATTCCATGTTACTGTCCCGACAGATGAAACTCTCTTCGCGATGAAGTTCTCGGACTTTGTGAGTGGCTTGAACAGCATTCCGGCCGCCGCTAACATCCGCTTCTACTCGGTACAGTCATCTGATGTATTTGACGCGGGTTCGGCCATAGTTATTGCGGGTGCGGATGTGTACAGTGCCAATGCCACCCTGGTGACCGACCTTGAGAGTGGTGCGGCTGGCAGGCAGGTTGATGTGAGGGTCGAGGTGAGGGTACCGGTCGGTACGCTGGGCGGCTCGTACTCTACGGGCTATGGCGTGCAGTCGCAGGAGGATTAGAAACCGGAGTATTAACCACACCTACCTATGAAATTACGACTATTCATGACACGCGTCCTCGCACTTGCACTTCTTGTTCCGGCATTTGCGGGGGCGTCGGAATTCACGGGTACGCTCACAACCGGCGTCCAGACGGGCGTTGAAGGCACGGTAATCGTCGCACCGACGGCAAGTCCCGGTGCGGGCGTCTATACGAGCGCGCAGAGCGTCGTACTCGCCGCATCGGGTGCGCAATCAATTCACTACACGACAGACGGAACGGCACCGACCTGCACCTCGGGGAGCACCTATAGCGTGGCGATTAGTGTTTCTGCCTCGCAGGTGATTCAGGCGCTCTCATGCTATCCAAGCGGCGTGGCATCTGCTGTTTCGGTCTTTGCCTACGCTATCAATCCTCCCTCCGCTCCCGCGCCAAGTGGCGGCGGTGGCGGAGGTGGTGGAGGCAGCACTCTCCCGCCGCCGGTGGTTGTGGGAGATGTGACCGGAGATGGCACCGTGAATGTCCTTGACTTCAATGCAGTTCTTGTCGCATGGGGAACCGCTGGCTCAAGCATATCTGCCGATCTCAATCGCGATGGCGTCGTGGACATTCTTGACTTCAATGTACTTATTATCAATTGGACACTCTAATACCATGAACAGACTATTCGGATTCCTCACTATAAATACACTTGCGCTTCTTGTTGTCATACCTGCGTACGCGGCGACAATCACACTTTCCCCGACAACGGTGTCTGTTGTGAAGGGGCAGAATATCTCAATGGTGATTCAGGTCGACCCGGCGGGCTCAAAGGTGTACACGGTCAAGAATTCGATTTCGTTTCCTGCATCGCTTCTTGAGGTAGCTTCATTCACACAGTCAGAGGGTTGGGTGCCGCTTTCTATGACGGGGTACGATTCGGTAGATAATACCAGCGGTACCGTAATCAAAACGGCAGGTTATCCCAGTGGGTTCTCAAACATTGCGACCTTCGGGACGCTCGTATTCCGCGCAAAGGAATCGGGTACGGCGACAATCTCGGTTACGAACGCTTCATTTGCGTATGACGCACAGAGCAAAAACGCTCTTTCGGGTGCGCAAGGGTCGGCTATCGTAACAATTACAGCAACAGCAACACCAGCGCCGACCACGATACCTCCTACAAAAACACCCACACTCTCCGGAACGGTCAAGACGCCGACCCCGACTCCAACGCCGTCCGTAGTTGCGGCAAGTGCGACCCCTGAAGTATCGGTTGTCCCGCTTGCCGCTGCCGCCGCAGGAACAACACTCTTAGGTCTCGGTCTGGCATGGTACTGGTGGCTTGTCATCATGATGGTGTTACTAGTCATCTCCTGGCTCTGGAGGCGGAGGAAGTAGCCGAACATACTCCCTTATGCGGATGTTTTTAGTGCGGACGACATTCGCCATTCATTATGTCGCTCAACGACGGGCTGGGCCTCCTTGGGCACAGGCGCGGGAGTCTTGCTGTCGAGGATGAGGGTGAGTCGGGGTACGGTGGCGGGGAGCGAGCTTGCCATCCTGTCACTTTTCTGCTACTATCCAATCTCACTACGGAGTTCTTATGGTCGCTGGGGGCCGTGTGCACCTGGGCGAAAGTAAAGGGCTCTGATTACTATGACGAAGCACGCAACACACAAGAAGCTCGAATTGGCGGCATCAACCCGGGAAATCACGGGTGCCCGTGTGCGGCATCTGCGCGCAGATGGTATCTTGCCCGCTGTGTTATACGGAAAAGGGCAGGAAGCGGTCAATCTTCAGCTTCCGATGAAGGATTTCGAGCGCGCATACCGCGAAGCGGGGGAATCCACGCTTATCTATTTGCAAGTGGGAAAGGATGCTTATCCTACCATCATCAAGGATGTCGGACGCGATGCGGTGTCGGGATCCCCGATTCATGCGGACTTCTATAAAGTTTCACTGACCGAGAAAATCAAGGCCATGGTGCCTGTCGTGTTCGTCGGCGAGAGCCCTGCCGCCAAAGACCTCAAGGCAATCTTCGTCCGCAATGTGAACGAACTCGAAGTGGAAGCATTGCCGCAGAATCTGCCGCACGAAATTTCCGTTGATATCAGCGGTCTCGCGGCTTTCGGCGACCAGATTACGCTCGGCGATATCAAAGTCGCTGATGCAATACTGGTAGGCGGTGCTGACGAGATTGTTGCGACCGTACAGGAGCCAAAATCCGAAGAGGAACTGCTTGCCGAGCTCGCCGAGCCGACAACCGATATCAGCGCCGTCGAGGAAATCAAGCCCGAGCGGCCTGTCGAAGGCGAGGAAGGCGCCGAGGGCGAAGCTGCTCCCGCGCCCGCTCCCGAGGCAAAGAAGGAGTAATATCGAGATTCACAAAAGCCCCCGACTCGGGGGCTTTTGTTTTGGTATTTCTTTTGCGTCAGCGGAGTAGTCGCGACCACGCGGCGTGTTGGGCGGGAGAGAGACCGAGAGCGCGGTCAACGACGGATTTGATATCGGCCGGCTTAAACGCAACTTCTTGATTTACTTTAACCGGGCACCAGCATACGGTGCGTGCGAGGGCATCAACCGTGAACAGATGTTGCGCTCCGTCGAGACTGATTGCAGGCGTCTGCAGGGCGGTGTACACATCGATCGCCCGGGCGGCAAGATTGGTCATGCCGTCTCCCGAGAGCGCTTTGATTGAAATGGGTTGCAGTGATGCGACGATGGGGCTGGGTGTCGGTGAGACGGAACCGTTGCGATGAACAAACAGCGAGCGGACGAGAAACAGAAGTGCAACGACCAGAACCATCCGGAACACAACGGTATAGGCGTTATGCGAAAACCATTCGCGGATGCGGCCGCCCCAACCCGGGCGAGGGACGAATTGCGGGCCGGGAAGCGATGAGCCGGTGGTATCGAGGAGTGATGGCTGGCTTGTCATGCTGAAGTTATAGCTTATAGGTGACAAATTACAACTCGCCGGTATCATTGAGCGCTTGTAATTTTTCAATAATACGGCCCAGATCACCCGCCATAATCTTCTCGATGTTGCTCCAGCTCTCTTTGATACGGTGGTCCGTGATGCGGTCCTGTGGGAAATTGTAGGTGCGGATTTTCTCACTCCGGTCGCCCGTGCCGACCTGCTTGCGGCGCTCATCAGAAACATTGCCCGTCTGCTCAAGGCGATTCAGTTCTGCTACTTTAGCGCGGATGATATCCATAGCGCGCTCTTTGTTTGCGCTCTGTGAGCGTTCTTCCCGGGCGAGTACCATGATGCCGGACGGTTTGTGAACAATACGGACGGCTGTCTCGACTTTGTTCACATTTTGGCCGCCCGGCCCGCCTGCTCGGGTGAATTCTATTTCCAAATCATTTGGGTTTATCGCGACCTCCGATTCAGTGGCCTTCTTGAGTACTGCTACCGTAATAGTGCTCGTATGGACACGGCCTGACTTTTCGGTTTTCGGTACGCGCTGGACACGGTGAACGCCTGATTCGTTTTTCATAGCATCGTACGCGCCGGGGCCGGACAGATCAAACGCGACATATTTAAGACCTCCGATGGAAGTCTCGCTGGAGTCGATGACTGATGCGTGCCATCCTTTGCTTACGGCATATTTCCGGTACATCTGGTACAGCTCCATACCGAAGAGAGCCGATTCTTCACCGCCCGCGCCTGCGCGGATTTCAATAATCGCCTCATTACCGGGCGCGGTTGATTGCGCTTTCGGTTTAGCGTATTGCTGCCACTGTTTCCAGTCGTAATCAGCCATCTATCTCTTCTTTGAGGTCGGGAGGCTCTTCGCCAAACGCTTTTTGAAGCGGTCGACGCGGCCGCGGGTGTCGGCAATCTTTTCAGTCCCGGTATAGAACGGGTGGCAGGCGGAACAGATGCTGGCATGTAAAGATTCGCGGGTTGAGCCGACTTCAAACTTGTTGCCGCACGCGCAGGCAACCTTTGCTTTAGGATGATAGGTGGGGTGGATATCGGATTTCATAGCTAGGGCAGTATAGCATGGGGCGGGGCTGATGTCCAGCGTGCCTCTTGTAAAAAGAGGGCGAATCTGCTAGTCTGTACGGGCTAATAACTCAATGATTTGTTCGGTAGTGCGGGGTGTCTCGGCCCAGAAGGCCCCGAAACGCCTCATACCATCCCCCGAGGGAGCACGGCACCGTACACGACCAATAATGACAAAAGAACAGGCACCGCTTATTCAGTACGAAGAGATGTTGCAGGCCGGTATGCACTTCGGCCGCAAGCGCACGGTATTCAACCCCAAGATGGGGCAGTATGTGTTTTCAGTCCGTGACGGCATCTGCCTCATCGACCTGCTGAAAACACAGGAAGCGCTGCAGGCGGCTATCTCCGCGCTCAACACAACCCTGCAGGGAGGTGGTTTGGTGTTGTTTGTGGCGCCAACCAAGCAGTCGCAGGAGTCGGTGCTTGCACTGGCGGAGAAGGCGAACATGCCGTTTGTCATGGACCGCTGGCTGGGAGGTACGCTGACCAATTTCAAGATTATCAACGGTCGCGTGAAGCGCTTGGTGCAGTTGGAAGAGGAAAAGGCGACCGGCGCATGGGAAAAATACACGAAGAAAGAACAGCTCGAACTCACTCGTGAGCTGGCAGAGATGTCGCGCAATTTTGCGGGGCTGAAGAAGCTGACCCGAATGCCTGATATGGTATTTGTGGCATCGGTCAAGGAAGGCGCGCTGGCCATTCATGAGGCGCGTAAGATGGGCGTGAAGATTATCGCCATCGCCAACACCGATGCGAATCCGGCCGGTCTTCAGCAGGTGATTCCCGCCAACGACCGCTCCAAGAAGGCCATCGACCTTATCGTGAATGCTATCACCGTCAACTTGAACACACAGGCACCGGAACTCGCGGAGGCAGTACAGAAGTAGAGGGTGTATACTGGATATATCCATGAGTGATGTCTCAACAATCAAGGAGCTGCGCGAACAGACCGGACTTTCGTTCGACAAGATTAAGCATGCGCTGGATCAGACCGGCGGGGACAAAGACAAAGCCGTCGATTTACTGAAATCCCAGGCGGGGGAAGCGGCATTGAAGAAATCCGAGCGGCAAGTTAAGGACGGTGCAATCGGATCATATGTACACAACACGGGACGCGTCGGCGCGATCGTGCAAGTGGCTTGCGAGACCGATTTTGTGGCGCGCAACGAAGATTTTAAGTCTATGGTCCGCGATCTGGCAATGCATGCCAGCGCTATGCGCCCCGCGGATGTTGCCGAGATGCTGATACAACCGTTCGTCAAAGACCCCGAAATCACCGTGCAGGAGTTTATCAACCGGGCGATAGCCAAGCTCGGCGAGAATATCCAGCTCGCCGGATTTTCGGTGCTCGCCATTGGGTAGAGGCAGGTACCGTTGATATCAACACACCATGTTTCTCATTATTCCGTTCTCGCTCGCACTTGGTTCATTGGCAGTCATCGCCGTCATTGTATGGCGGAAGATGCCGTATTTGCGCAAGCTCACACCGGAGGCACACGAGATGGGCGATACCATTTTGCACGATTATGCGCCGGAACTGATCGACCGCGTGAAATCCGTTCCTTGGCGACAGTATGTCCGGAATGCGTTGGTGGAATTTGAGAAGGCATTACGCCGCGGTCGGCTGCTGATGTCATCGCTGGACCGCGTGTCCGACAAAGTCATCAGGAAAGTCCGCCGCGTGCATGAGGAAACGGGGCGTCAGCATGAACAGATCGTCGCAGAGCGCAAAGAGGAAGCCGTTCGCCGCGAAGAGGAACCGGATGAAATAGACATGGAAGATCCTGACCAGCTCCGTCAGGAGGAACAACGACTCATTGTGGCAATCGCTCAAAACCCCAAGGATGTTGACCTCTATAGCAGGCTTGCCCGTGTATATATGCGCCTACAGAACTACGCCGATGCTGTTGAGGCTCTCACGGCGGCCGCAAAATTGGCACCGGAAAACGAAGCCATCAAAACGCGTCTGGACCGTGCACGCCAGCGCAAGGAGAAAGCCGACAAAGATGCTATGGCTGCGGTTGCCGCCGGCCAGTAGGTGCCTCTTGGAATTATCGGTGTTTTGGGTTATAATACTATGACGATTCGCCACCTTAGCTCAGTGGTAGAGCAACTGTTTTGTAAACAGTAGGTCCTCGGTTCAAATCCGAGAGGTGGCTCACAGAATATTTTTTTGTTTGTATCTTGGAGTAGTTAATTACTTTGCTATGCCAACGAGGTGGACTACTGAACAAGAAGATTCTTTCCGGGCTCAGATAGAGGAGTTGTATGTGCAAAAGAATCTAAGTATTGGAGAGATTTCTCGCCGGCTTGACATCGCGCAGTCTACGGTATACGCCAGAATGCGTCGATTAAGCGTAGCATCTACACCTTCATTGAAATCAGGATATCGGAATAAAAAAAGGATTCTTCTGCCGAATTATTCGGTTGCATTTGCGGAACTAATCGGAATTTTGTTGGGGGATGGTCATATTTCGCCGAGCCAGGTCCTGGTAAATCTAGGGTCGAAAGAAACGGATTATGCGAGACATGTGATGGGTTTGCTTGAAGCCGTCTTTTCTGTTCCCGCCAAGATTTCTTATCGAAGTCAGGGGTATGTTGATGTGTATATCGGTTCGGTTGAGATTATTCGTTTTCTTAAAGAGATGGGTCTTTGTTCGCACAAAGTGCGGGAGCAGGTTGGTGTGCCCGATTGGATATTAAAATCTCAGGAATATCAGCGGGCATGTTTACGCGGTCTTTTTGATACCGATGGTTCTATATATAGCTTGCGTCATGGATGGCAGATATCGTTTTGTAACCGATCCATGAGGCTACTTCGTGATGTCCGCGTTATGCTTCTGAATTGCGGGATACATCCCTCAAAAATAAGCGGATATAATTTGTACATTAGCCAAAAATGTGATATCATACAGTTCGCTTGGATGATAGACTTTGCCAATCCGGCTAAGCAAAAGAGGCTAAGACATGCGCGGGTAGGTACGGAAGTAGTCAAACCGGGCACGCTGTAGACGTGCTGGCCTTGTGCCTTCGGGGGTGCAAATCCCTCCCTGCCCACATCATTATGTATTCGGTCTACATTATCGAGTGCAAAGATGGCCGTTTGTATACGGGAATCGCTCGGGATGTAGAGGCAAGGTTCGGTCTCCATGCACGCGGTAAAGGTGCGCGATTTACCCGAGCTAACAAGCCGGTCCGGATTGTGTACCGTGAACACAAGTGGACCCGTTCATCGGCGCTCAAACGGGAGCACGCCATTAAACAGATGAGCCGCACCGCCAAACTGGTGCTCATCGGGTTTGCAAAACCAAAGAAATAGTATATATTATCGAAGCATTGTGTTCTTTTATGCTCGCACTTCGAAGCTTCGACAGGAGCGAAGTAGTGCCGTTGTAGCTCAGCTGGTAGAGCAACTCCATGGTGAAATATTGCCCAATACGGAGGAAACCTCGTGTTGCAACCCGAATTACGGTTAATAGCCCACATATGGCCAAGACCGTGGCGTTATACGCCCGAACGACTGACAAGGGGAGCTAACCCATTTGGTATGCTCAAGATACAGTCTAGCCCCCTGATATATGCACTTGAAACAGGGGTATGAGTGAAGGAGTAGGTCGTCGGTTCGATTCCGACCAACGGCTCCAGATAGTTCTTTTTACCTGAATGAGAGGTGAGTCATGGTGGATGCGTGGTCGTCTGAAACGCTGGGATGGGTTGTCCGCTTCCCACGCCCCGAAGGGATTGACTTGCTTCCGGTCGGTCGCGGACCCGGGACAAAAGGGGAGCTGTTGAAACAACATTCCCAGAAATGCTTTCAACGGCTTGACAAGATGCTTGGAGACGGCATCAGTGTTGTGGCGCGAGTGCCTATTTTGCGAGTCGCCGTCCTCATAGGACCTGAAGATGCCTGTCTTCGGCTGAAGAAGAAGCTTGAAGACGAGCGGTTTGCGGTCATGTCGAAAGACGCGCCTTTCGAGCTCATCTGGTAGCCGATAGCACCGTCCCGTCCGGCGGTGCTCTTTTTTACTTGACACTTTTTGCTTCAAGCTTTACACTGTCTTCATGTCACAAGATAATCTCATCCGCCTGAAGTGTACGAAGTGCAAGAGCGCGAACTACTTTACTTCCAAGAACAAGAAGAAAGTCGAGCGCAAAATCGAGCTGTCCAAGTTCTGTAAGAAATGCCGCAAGAGCACGCCGCATAGGGAATCAAAGCTCACCGGATAAGAGAAGGACCCCCGACGATTCGTCGGGGGCTGCGTTACTTACGAACCATCTTGCTGGCGACGATTTCTTCCGCCTCGCTGATGATGATGGCGCGGATTCGTTCGCTGGCGGTGTTTCGGGCTTCGCGAAGCAGGGTCACCGCCTGCTGGTGCCATCGCGATTGTAGGTGCGGGCACCGGAACTCATCGTGCAGATGCTTCTTCCGTCCCATCGCCTCAGCCCAACTGGTAGGACCGAGCACATTTCTTTCTACGCTCATTTGTGCGTTGCAGATACCGCACCGTTCCGATCTCACGGTCCCGGAATCCGGAAAGAACCACCCATCATTGCTACCATACAGCTTCATGATACGCCTCCGTGCTTGTAAAAGGATTTCGGCGGGGGCACCAGGAGTTGCACCTGGGACTTCCGTTTTGGAGACGGAAATTTTACTGCTAAACTATGCCCCCGTATACTATGATAGTCAACATATGATATCACATTTCCGATGCTCTTGCCAGCAGCAACGAGCGTGGTACAGTAGCGGCATTCCTTGGGGGTTGAAATGAAGCGATTGATTTTCGGTGCAGGACTGCTTTCACCGACACTCACCGGCGACAAGAAGATGACGCTCCGCAGATACCGTGCCGGCTCGCACGACTTCGAGGAAGGCGAGGCCGTCATCGGCGAGTTTAAAGACGGCCTGAACCTTCTTCTGCGGATTACCGCTGATACGAAGAAGAAGCCGTTCAGCAAGCTCACCGACGAAGAAGCGCGAGCGGACGGCTTCGCTGATGCCGCAGACGCGTTTGAGAATCTGAAAGAGTACTACCCGGACCTGAAGAAGTCCGACCTCATGGCAACCATCTGCTACGAGGTCTTCGGTGTCGATGGCATCCCTGTGGTCAGCATTAACGAGCACTGGCCGAAGTGAATGATCCCGCCTCCGAATTCTCGGAGGCTGTTTTTTCTCAACATATCACACCATCCTGTGCATGCTTGCTAAATCTCACAAGTCCGCTATGATGCGGGCGCAGTTTAGGTCGTTGAAAACCAGAATGGAAAGGAAGGCATCCAATGGCGTCGAAGAAGAAGCAGGACAAAGATGAAGACGCTCCGCGAGGACGCCTGAAGGCATCCGACGAAGTGCGTCTGGAGCGCAAGATTCGGAAGCTCGAGATGGTGACGAAGCGGCAGAAGGCGAAGTACAACGCGGTGATGGCGATGCTCAACGATTCCGAGCGGGTCAATGAAGCGTTAGTGGCCTTCGAGGGTCCCGTTGAGAGCTTCAGAATCAGCGCGAAGGCGCCGGAGGGCGGGTCCGAAGCGACGGCATTCGCGATTGCCAGCGACTGGCATGTGGAAGAGCGCGTCGACCCACGAACCGTCAACGGGCTCAACCGTTATGATCTGGAGCTCGCCGACCGGCGCGCCGTGCAGTTTTTTCAGAACACCAAACGACTCATCGACATCATGGGTAAGGATGTCGAAATCAAGACGCTGGTACTCGCGCTTCTGGGTGACTTCATCACCAACGACATCCACGAAGACTTAGTTGAAATCAATCAGCTCTCTCCGATGGATGCGGCGCTGAAAGCCCGTGAGCTCCTCGTCTCGGGTATTCGGTTCCTGCTCGACAACACGAAGCTTGACCTTGTGGTACCGTGTCACTCGGGCAATCACGGCCGGACCACAAAAAAGGTCCACATCTCGACCGAACGGGGACACTCGCTGGAATTCTTAATGTACGCCAGCTTGGTGAGCCAGTTCAGGGACGAGCCGCGGGTGAAGTTCCTGCTGGCCGACGGGTATCATTCGTACCTGGAGATTTACGGGAAGACCATCCGGTTCCACCACGGTCACGAAATTCGCTACCAGGGCGGCGTCGGTGGCATCTACATCCCCGTCAACAAGGCCATCGCACAGTGGAATAAGGGCAGGTGGGCGGACCTCGATGTCTTCGGCCACTTCCATCAGGCGAAGCACGGCGGCAACTTCATCTCGAACGGTTCCCTGATTGGCTTCAATGCGTTTGCACTGTCAATCAAGGCCGACTTTGAACCTCCGAAGCAGTCGTTCTTTCTGTGGGACCGCAAGCGCGGCCAGACCATCTATGCGCCCATCCTGTTCGACGACAAGAAATCGGAACCCAAGAAAGAAGAGCCGAAGAAGTAACCCATACCCCCCCGACGAATCGTCGGGGGTCTTTTTCTACCCGGTAATATCGATTTTGCGGGCGCGGGGCTTGTCGCGCGAGAGTTCTATTTGGCGGATGAGTGTTTCAATATCCTCTACCTTGTACATGCGGTAGTTGTTGACGGGGTTACGGTACGCGACCAATTTGCCCTTCGCGTCCCAGTTACGCACGGTAAGCGGAGTGACTCCCATTACGCGGGCGACTTCCTGAACCATGAGGTATTTTTTTGGCATATATAACTTTCGTAATGTTTGCTTCACAGTATCGTAGGGCTAGCGTCGGGTCAATATGTGGACATATCAACAGAGTGGACAACGAAAATGTGATACGATGCTTGGGAATATGAAGAGCGTACAAACCGAGACCCCGGAACCGTTCTACGAAACGGAGGGGCAGGCTGGAGCGGCTATTTCCGCACAGCTGGTTGCAGTGAAGTCGGATAAGTTAGGGCTGGGAGGTTCTCTGTACGACAAGATTATCCAAATCATGTTGTACGCAACGGTGGTGCTGTTGCCGTTGTTCTACCTACCCTTCACCAGTAGTATGCTGGAATACAATAAGCAGATGTTGCTTGTTGTTGTCGCGTCGGTCGGCCTTGTCGTGTGGCTGTTGGGCGCGGTTGTCAGTGGAAAGCTGACTGTCCGAACTTCACCTATCGACAAAGGCGTGCTGGCGCTGTTGGTGGCGACGATTGCAGCCGTCATCTTTTCGATGACACCGGCCAAGTCGGTCTTCGGCATTAGTGTCAGCTTGAGCTCGTCATTGCTCACCGTGTTGGCATTGACTGTGTTCTACTTCCTCGCAGTCAACACGCTACATGACCGTGGACGGATGTTGCGCTCTGCGTTGATGTTGTCGGCTGTGTTGGCTTTGTTTGTGGGAATCTGCCAGATGTTTACCTGGTATTTCCTGCCGGGCGCTTTTGCGCACTCCCGGGCGTTCAATACCATCGGGTCGCTCAATGCGTTAGGTATTCTGGCCGCAATCGCCTTGCCGCTGTTGGCGAAAACGCTCTATCGCGGCATCGACCGCGTCAGCGCCATCATTTCAGTCGTCGGCGTGCTCTGTGCCATCGTCGTGCTGGGCATCCTGAACTGGTGGGTGTTGTGGGCGGTCGCACTCGCGGGCATGCTTGCCATGATCGCATTTGACAGTCTCAATGTGACCCAACTGTCCGAAGACTACGGTGGACGGAAAAACCGCTTTGCACTTTCGCGATTCGTAGTGCCTATGGTAGTTATTGTGCTGGGTGCTTTTCTGCTTCTGGTGAACTTCAATCCGGCATCACTGAAATCGAATTTCCCGGTTGAGGTCGCGCCATCCTATAAGCTTTCCGGTCAGGTTGCAGTCAGTATTCTCAAGCAGCGCCTGCTGTTGGGATGGGGCCCCGAGAACTTCTCTTTAGCGTTTGATAAGTTCGGCGCCGGTCAGTTGGCGAATTCGCAGCTGTCGAATTTGCGATTCTTCGACGCTACATCGGAAGCTCTCAACATGGTAGTTCACGGAGGTGTCATTGCGCTTCTTGCGCTCGCTGTTCTGTTGTGGTGCTTGGTGCAGGTGATTGCCAGGTTCAGCGGTGTGATTTCCGAATCCGTCGGGCGTGGCGCGGGTGCATCACTGGCCGCACAGTCGTCGGGAACGCTTGCCGCGATGGTGGCAATAACCGTTGCGCTGTTCTTGTATCCGATGAATATGGCACTGTGGTTCGTGTTTTTCGTGTTGTTGGCACTGTCGGCTCTTGTGGTCTCGGGCGACCGATCCCGTACCGTTGATATCGAAGAACGCCCGCTGTATTCGCTGTCGGCATCGCTTGGCTTCATCGTGGGGCTTATTCTGGTGCTTTCCGGTCTCTATCTCTCTTCGGTGCATTATCTTGCTGATGTCAGATATGCAAACGCACTGGAACAACCGACACCGTCTGCAGCCATGGACGGGCTCGTGCGCGCTATCGACTTCGACGCTTCCAGCGACCGCTATCTGCGCGATGCGTCCCAGCTTGCCCTGACAATGCTTCGTGATGAGATCAACAAAAAGGATGGCGATTCCGCACGGGTTCAAAATCTCATGGCGTCCAGCGTCCAACTGGCTCAACGCGCGGCCGCATTGCAACCGCTGGAATCACTGAACTGGAGCAATCTCGGGCAAATATACCAGTCCATGACCGGCCTGGTTGATAATGTCGAGCGGCTTGCCGAGGATGCATACAAGAAAGCGGGAGAGTTGCGTCCGGGCGATCCGTCCTTCGACAACCGCATCGGTCAGTTGTGGCTGTCGCGCGCGGACCTTATCCGGTCGGTGATGCAACAGTCCAAATCAAATACCGCCGCCCTGCAGCAGCAGTCAACGGATTCGCTTGCGAAAGCCGAAGAAGCATTCAAGCGGGCAATCGCCACATCCGAAACATATGGCCTAGCTATCTATAACCTCGGCGCGGTCTATGACCGGCAGGGAAAAGTTAAGGAAGCCATTGCACAGCTTGAGAAGATTGCCCCGTACAACACCAACGAGCCCACACTGATGTTTGAACTCGGTTTGTTGTATGTTCGTGCGTCCCGTAAAACAGACGCGATAGTGGCAATGCGCCGCGCAGTGCTCCTTGCCCCGCAATACTCGAACGCCCGTTGGTATCTCGCGTTGCTGTTGGAAGAGCAGAGTGACATCCAGGGCGCGATCGCGCAACTCAAGGAAATTCAGAAGACAAACCCCGACAATTCGGATTTGCAACAGAAACTCTCTCAATTGGAAGCCGGACAACGCGCCATCCCGCCCGAGAAGGTGATTGATTCCGCTCCGTTGCAGTAGTACACTGCAAAGGTGCAGGAAAGCGAACAACGAAAACGAAATCGCTGGCAAATAGCCGCCATTCTCATGGCGGCTATTGCCGTCTCGGCTGCCGGTGTGTTCTGGCTTTTGGCGTCTCCGGTTTCTTCTGTCACGCAGACCCGCGAGTTCACGGTGCAACCCGGCTGGGGAGGCGGGCGCATCGCGTCTGAACTACAGCGAGCCGGACTCATCCGTTGGGCGCCGGTAATGATTGTCATTGCAAACTATACCGATACAGGGGATAGCCTGAAGGCCGGCACCTATGCGCTGTCGCCTTCTATGTCCACGCGGGAGATTGTGCGTATTCTGGCAGCCGGTGAAGCGCTCTCCACCGATATTGTTGTCACGATTCCCGAGGGGATGAATGTGTGGGAAATTGATGACCTGCTCGCGAGTCAACGGCTCATTGTGCCGGGTAGCTTTGCGCGTACCTATTCCGCCAACGAGGGGATGTTGTTTCCGGATACCTATCGGTTTGATAAATCGCTTGTCGACAATGCGGGAGAGTATGCCAACGCCCGTGTTATCGGTTCGGTATTGCGCAATGCATTTGATGCCAAGGCACGCGGGTACACGAATGTGCAGATCGTCATCGCTTCAATGCTGGAGAAGGAAGCAAAATCCGCCGAAGATATGGCGCTGGTCGCGGGCATTGTTATCGAGCGTCAGAAGCTGGGAATGCCGCTACAGATTGACGCTACGGTGGCCTACGGCTGGTGTTTGGCGCGATGGCTGCCGATAAGCAACAATCGCAACTGCGATGTTACACAAGCGCCCATCGCCACCGAAATAAAAATTGAAGGACCGTACAACACCTACACCCGTACGGGCCTGCCCAAAGGCCCCATCTCCAACCCCGGGCTTAAGGCTCTAGACGCCGCCGCACATCCCAAAGCGAGCCCGTACCTCTATTACCTCTCCACTCGCGACGGCAGTGATATCATTTACTCGAAAACTCTTTCGGAGCACCTCGTAAACCGCAGGAAATACTTGGGTCTGTAGGGCTCCTTTACTTTTGTGAAGGAAGGTCGTACATTCATCTCAATTCCTTTCTGGATGGAAAGGTGGTTCCGAGCATAATCGAGGGACAACGGTGTATCGTTCCTGCACCTTTTCAGGAGCAGTACGCACAGGAGGCCGTATGGCCACCAAAGCAAAAAAAGAAGAGAAGATGTACGAGATTTGCAATGGTCCCTCGATGTTGGAGTTGATGTTCTCCGACTACCATCTTGGGGGTCATACTGTTGAGTTCTCGGTTCATGAGATTGTAGGTGTCTACGATGGCGAGGTGTCTCGCATGATGCTTCGCATCACTGATAGCCCCAAAGAGATGCAGTGTCAGGTGATCGGCGGTGGCCGGGTTGAGCGGGTCATGAGAGATGCTCTTAGGAATCAGATTCCTGTGACGGCGCGCTTAATCCGTGTGCGGTTCAACGGTATTTGGCTGTACGAAGGCTGGTACGACCCCAAGCCCCGTCGTGGTTTCCTCCGTGAAGTTCATGAGGAGGCATTCAAATAGCCAATTTGAGCCCAGTCGAGTGGTGTCGGCTGGGCCTTTACTTACTTGAGATCTTTTGCTATACTGTTTTTGTAGCCGTAGACAGGGTGCCCACCCTCCGTCGCGAAAGCTTTGGAGGGCACAGTAAGTCGCCCCGAGGTTCTGCTCTAATCCTGCTTTGCAGGGGTCGAAGGCAAGCCGCTACGGAATAGCGGTTTTCGTTTGTATTCGTAGATTCGCATGACATTATGAAAACAAAAGCACAGAAGAAAGAGTCAATCGACAATCTGGCGGGCGTTCTGCCGGGTTCGACTATCACGATTTTTACGACTTTCGCCCGCGCCGGTGAACCCGGTCTCTCGGTCGCCCAGTTGCAGCAGCTCAAGCGCGCACTGCGGCAGTCCGAGGGTGAGTATGTGGTCGCAAAGAAGACGCTGGTGGACAAGACGCTCCACGACCTGAACTATGACGGCGTGGATGTGTTCGGCATGGACGGCTCGATGGGGTTGGTACTCGCGCATGGCGACGCATTTGCGGTTGCCAAGCAGTTGTACCAGTTCGCCAAGGCAAATCCGGCATTGAAACTGTTTGTCGCATGGATGGACGGTCACGCGCTGTCGCATGAAGAACTCATCGACATGGCGACCATGCCCAGTCGCGATGAACTGCTCGCTCGTCTGTTGGGCATGCTCAAATACCCGCTGTCCTCGTTGGCAGTAGTCTTGAATCAGGTCGCAAAGCAAAAGGGAGAGAGCGCTCCGGCGCCTGTTGTCGAAGCCGCTCCCGTTGTCGAAGAAACTGCACCCGAGCCGGCAGTCGAGGCTCCGGTAGCTGAAGAAGAAGTAGTAACACCGTAATCAACGAACATGGATAAAAACAAATTTATTGAAGATATTGAGAAGATGACGGCATCCGAACTCAACGAGCTCGTCAAAGCATTGGAAGAGAAGTTCGGAGTCTCGGCCGCCGCGTTTGCCGCCGCCGCACCGGCCGCCGGTGGTGCCGCAGCTGCTGAAGAGAAGGATGCGTTCAATGTGGTGCTGGCAAAAGCCGGTGCACAGAAGATTCAGGTCATCAAAATCCTCCGCGAAATCACCGGTCTCGGTCTCAAGGAGGTCAAGGACATGACCGACAAGGAAGGCTCTGTTGTCAAGGAGGGCGTCAAAGCCGCCGAGGCGCAGGAAATGAAGAAGAAATTGGAAGAGGCAGGCGCTGTCGTCGAGCTGAAGTAAGCGAAATAAGTTTTCAGAAAACCCGCATCATGCGGGTTTTCTGTTTGAGATATGAAAAAGCCCGCGGGGAGCACGGGCTCCTTCACGGGCGTTAGCGTATCTTGTTGTAGGCTATCGGGATTAGCAGAAGCCCGATTCCGGTTATTGCCAAGGAGATAGACCTGGTCATGAGCAGCACCATCTTCTGTGCCCACAGTGCGTTATTCGGCTCAGCAAATGCGATAATTGCCACTGTTTGGGCAACAATTCCTCCCACAGCCATTAGGATCATGGCAGTTCCGACACCATTGAAAAACGACTTCATTACGAGCCTCCTTTCAATAGGCTATGTGAGTATTATAGTAGAAACAGAACGCATAGTCAATGGTGATGGCCCGCGAAGTGCCGTCCGGTCCATGACTACTTAACCTGCCAGACTTTGGATTCTTTCGTGATGAGCAGAACCGAGCCGTCGGGCCCCGCGGAGAGGTATGTGAACGGCAGTTGAGAATCGATTTTCAGTGTGCGCACGAGCGAGCCGTCCTGCGGATTGATGAGATAGATGCGGCGCGTGTCGCCGTTGGCAATGGCGAGCAGGCCGTCAGAAGAACCGACGAGCCGCCAAGTGCCTGCGGGCGAGAGCGGCACCGCGACTTGCGCAGTTTTTTTGCCTTTGTAGTAGGTGGTCAGCGACCCGTCGCGGCTCATCGTCCATATACTGCCGTCCACCCAGATGCGCACCGCGCCGATGGCAAGCTCTGCGGTGTCGGCGAGCCACTGCTTCGTGACGGGTTTGTTGGTATCGAGGTCGGAGATTTTGATAATTGATTTGTCGGTGAGCACATAGAGACTATCGGAGAATTCTGCGGCGTCCTGCAGGACATCCTGCGTCGGAATAGTATATGACTTTACCGTATCACCGACTGTGCGCGTGATGGTGCGGTTTGCAAAATCAACGGAAAGAACGGAATCACGCCAGCCGATGAGCAGGTCGGGTTTTGCCGAACCGAATACGACATGAGTACCGACCGAACCGTCGCGAAGCGGAGCGACCCACGCACCGCCTTCTTCTGCCATGCTGCCGACCCAGATCGCGTGTGATGCCGAAGACCATGCGGCCAGCGTGATAGAGAGCGCATCAGGTTGAGGCGAGGTGATGAGAGTCGGTGCGGACGGCTGGGCATTGTCGACGGAGTCCATGACTAAGGTGATGGATGCCTGCAAGTCTTTGGCACCACCATCGGTGAGTTTCATATCAAGCAGTGCCGACAACGCACGCGCGAGAAGCTGACGCGCTTCGATACGGTTGTTTTGCGCGACTTTCGAGCGCGCAAGATCAAGGTCGCGACGGATGTCGGAGAGCGCCTCCCTCTCTTTCTGCTGTTGCGGGCTTACGAACAGGAATGATTTTGCCAGGAGAGCCCCGCCGATGGTAAGGAGAGCGATCAGCGCGAGCGTGATTGCCTTACCGCGGCCATCCAGACGGACAAAATGAATGCGTCCAAACCAACGCGACAACAGCGTGCGGCGGGTGCCCAGTGAGAACTCCGACGGGATGATGCGCGGCACTTCGGCGTCCATGACAATCGGCTGATGAGATTCTTCACCTGCAATTAGTGGTGTCGACAGTGAAGCTGATGCATTGATTGTTTGCGGCGCAGGCGTATCCAGCGGACCGCCCCACTGACGCGGCTTCCATGCAAGAGTCGGCACGGGCATCGGTTCCGATTGCATCAACTCGGGTGGCTGCGGAGACGGCATGAGTGCGGGTTCGGATGTTTGTGCCATGTCGATGTGCAGCATTGCGGCGGCAAATGATGCATGTTCCGTGCCGATGTGCGCAACGCGGGCCGCAAACTCATCCTGCGGCAGTTTCAGGAACCATGTCTTCAGATTGCGCTCGCGGGAGATGATGGTGCGCGTGGGTACGAATGCCAGTATACGGTCACCCGGCTGGACCGAGCCGTGAATGATACTGGAGAAGCGCCGCTTCTCGGTATGCTCTTTTGAGAACAAGAGCACATTGCTTAGGATATCGATGACCTGGTTCTCGCGCGCGAGCAGTATTTTGAACTTGTCGAGCTTGGAGACCATGATGGTGCTTCCGGCGATGGCAACAATGCCGACCGACAACTTAACCTCACCATTGCGGAAGAACTCATCGACGACCTCATTTGCTTTGCGCAGGGTGCGCGAGAACGCCTCCCGGGGGGGAATGTTCGGATTTGCGTAGTATTCGCGACGGGCGAGCGCAGAGATGAGGGAGACGACATATCCGACATTGCTGGAATCGGTGTCGCGGTGTCCCACAACGAACAGCGAACCGAATCCACGGGCCGCGGCATCATCAGGGGAATAGGAGAACATATCAATCACGCCATCGGTGGTTCCGTGATTGACGATGATTTCGTTTGCTTGCGGCTTGAGGGTAAGTTTTTCCATACTGGAGATTCACTTGCAAACGCCGCACAGGTGCGCTACGGTTGCGCACGGGAAGACACTCTCATTGTACGCGAACATTCGTGCCTATGTCAAAATCTATTCTGGATAATCTGCTGGGTTCACGGGTGCGGGTGAAGCTGTTGAAGCTTTTGTACCGGCAACATCCGGCTGCACTGCCGATGAGCGAGCTTGCTGTGCGCGTGCAGGAGCCATCATTCATCGTGCGCCGCGAAGTATTGCTGTTGCAGGACATAAAACTAATCCGCAAGGTGCGCAGCGCGAAAGCGGGACAGGATCGCTACGGCCTTAACGAAGAATTTGATTTTTTTGTTGAGCTACGAGATCTAATACTCAAGCCGTCTCCGGTCGAGACTGACCGTCTCATCAAGCGCATCAATGCGCTCGGGCGTGTAAAACTCGCTGTGGTGGCCGGTATCTTTGTGAGTCAGCCGGATGACACTACCTATGAGACTCCCGCAGATCTGTTCATTGTGGGGGACGATATCGACCGCGGGAAGCTCACTAAATTTCTCAAATCATTAGAAGCCGATATGGGCACGGAAATCCGCTTCGGAGTCATGGAGAAAGACGAATTCAAATACCGGTACGAAATGTTCGACCGCTTTTTGCGCGTGTTGCTTGAGGGTCCGCACCGCAAGATTATCAACAAGCTCGACATGTAGTTGTGGGCGTGATATAATACCTCCACGACGAGGGTGATTAGCTCAGCTGGTTAGAGCGTTGCATTCACATTGCAAAGGTCGGAGGTTCGAATCCTCCATCACCCACAGTGGTTTTTTAAAAAAGGAGGAGTGATGATTGAAATGCGGCCGAAACGGGTGTTCGTGTTCGACAACAACGGCACGGGGCTGGACGATCTGCATGTTGCATTCGGGAGTGTCGAAGCAATCTTTGCGGTGCTCGGTTTGCGCAGTCCCAACAAAGACCAGTACCGCAACGAGATTGGCGCTGATTTCATGGACTTCTACTGGCGCCATGGAGTCCCGCGTGACATCACGGGGGAGCAACTCAATGTCATTCGGAAACTGTATTACCGGATGCGGCAAAACACGGCGCATTACCGTCCGGACTTCGAACCACTGCTTCGCTACTGCGAGAGTGTTGGCGCTGAGGTCGGCATGTGCTCCGCAGAGATTCCGGAAGTGTTGCAGGGGTTCTTAGAGCGGGCCAAGCTCACCCAGTATTTTGATGCCAACCTCATCTGCGGCGGAGCGTGGCCATCGAAGACCCCCGTGCTCGCATCAATGGCACAGCGGCTGGGGTTGCATCCGTCCGAGTGTGTATATGTCGATGACACCGATGACGGGATAAAAGCCGCACAGAAAGCTGGATTCTTCGCCATCGGCTTCACCAACGCGACGGGCTACAACAGCGCCAGGCGCATCCACGATGCGCATCCGGATCTGGTTGTGAGCTCATTCACCGAGCTAAAGCGTGTTCTCCCGAAGCTCATTGAAGGTTAGTGCGCGCGACCCAATCACCGTGATTGGGTCGTTTTTTTTTGCACCCCCGAGAAGCGATTCTGAGCTACCTTAATTATCCACTTCGTATTGATTTTGTTTAGACAAAATCAATACGGGCAGAATCGTGGCGGTCATACCGCGATGACGATTCTGAGTTACCTTATTTATCCACTTCCCAGTGGATACACAGTGGTATATAATATCTATGTAGTGGTACGGAGTGTATGAAAGTGGAATGCCCGGTAGAGCTACCGGCGCATGCTCCGGAGTTCCGGCGAAAGCCGTGGCGCCGGTGATTCTACCGGGAATGCTGATAGGCGAACACACCCACAATCTAGACCCCAAGAAGCGCCTATCCATTCCCGCAAAATTCCGCAAGGAGCTTGGCGATGGCGCCGTGCTCACGCGCGGGTTGGACGGTTGTCTGTGGCTCTTTCCATCAGTGCAGTGGGCGGTGCTGGCACAGCGCATTTCCAATCTGCCGATGGCGCAGTCGGACAGCCGCTCGTTTGCACGGCTGCTGTTGTCGGGAGCGACGGAGGTGCAGTTCGATTCCCTGGGCCGCATCCTCGTGCCCGATTATCTGAAGCAATATGCAAGTCTTGCGCGCGAGGTGGTCATTACCGGAGTGCACACGCGACTGGAACTGTGGGACAAGGGCGCGTGGAATCAATACAAAACGAAACTTGAGAAGAACGGAGACGCAATAGCTCAAAAATTGGGGGATTTAGGAACAATTTAAAATGCAAAATGAAAAGTTCAAAATTCGGGTGTTTCAGAGTCCGGAAATTTTGATTTCTTCATTTTGATATTTGCACTTGAGCGAAGTGAATCACACCCCAGTTCTTTTAGATGAAGTTATCCGTTACCTGGACCCGAAAGCGGGCTCCGTGGTGCTTGACTGTACGCTCAACGGCGGAGGTCATGCCGCGGCGATTGTCGCCCGTGGCGCACGCGTACTGGGCATCGAGTGGGACCCGGTCATCGCCGGAGCGTTCTTCACGAACCACCCGGAGCTGCGTGACTCGGTGACCGTTGTCAACGACAGCTACATCAATCTCGAACGAGTCTGTACCGAACACGGTGTCGTTCCCGATGGTATCCTGTTCGATCTGGGGTTGTCGTCTTTGCACTACGAGACATCGGGGCGAGGCTTCTCGTTCATGCGTGACGAACCGCTGGATATGCGGTTCAATCCCGAGACAAACCCGCTGACTGCAGGTCGCATTCTGAACGAGTGGCCGGTGGAGGACCTGGAACGGATGTTAACAGAGTACGGGGAGGAGCAGTTCGCCGGGCAGATCGCCGCGGCGGTCGTTCTGTCCCGACGAGCTGCCCCCCTCCGTACCACCACTGAACTGGTTGCGCTTATCGAGTCGGCGGTACCCGTGTGGTACCGTCACCGGAAATTGCACTGCGCGACCAAGACATTTCAGGCGTTACGGGTGGTGGTCAATGATGAGCTGGAAAATGTGAAGAAAGGGGTAGTGGCGGCTGTCCGCATCCTGAAGCCCGGAGGAAGATTGCTCGTGATCTCTTTCCAGGGCGCGGAAGATAAGATTGTCCGCGAGTTGTTCAAGGAGCGGGCGAAAGCCGGAACGATACGGTGGGTGACACGGGCGACGATACGGCCCGAGTGGAGTGAAGCAAAGATCAATCCGCGTGCCCGCAGTGCAAAACTGAAAATTGTCGAAAAAATATGAATCGCATTCGCACCATCCCGGTCGAACAGTCCCCGCTGGCGCATCGTCCCGCTTCGCGTGTTGCGAAGTTGAATCTGTTGCTGGCGTGTGTCTCATTGTCCATGTTGTTGTACTATGTGGTGCAGAATAACGCGATGGCAGTGCAAGTGTGGCGTACTCGCGATGCGCAGGGACGGCTCACGGCGCTGGCCGATGACCGCAACGGTCTGGTGGCCCGGCAGGCCGCTTTGGATGACCGCCAGCAGTTGATTGCCCTCGTACAACGGGCAGGTATGGTGCCGGCCGGTACGGTGGTGTATCTAGTGCAAGAGCAGCCTATAGCGGCTCGGTAGAGTGGGGTGTGGTATTCTATAAGCATGAAACACCGTATCGGCGGAGGGCGTTTGTATATTGCTTTAGGCGTGATGCTTTTGTTACTGGGCGCTATCTCATGGCGTCTGTTCGAGGTGAGCTGGAATCGTCACAGCTGGTACGCACAAACCGCACAGGCACAGGCCGGCGGCATCAGCAATGTGCTGCTGCGCGGCAATATCTATCTCACCGACTCATCGGGTCAGGAACATCTCGTCGCGACGAACCACAAATTTCCGGTTTTGATGGTCACGCCATCGAAGCTCGATAAAGGAGCGGTAGATGCAACCGTTCAGCGGCTCGTTGAGATTACCGGCCTTACGCCCGAGACGGTTCTGAAAACCACTGACTCGACAACAACCGGAAGTCGTCCGCTTCTGCGCAAATTAACCGATGACCAAGTTGCCATGGTGAAGGCACTCACTATTTCCGGTGTGACTGTCGGCTATGAAACAGACCGGTCGTATCCCGCAGGGATGCTGGCCGCTGATGTCATCGGGTTTCTCGGATACGGACAGAACGGCCGCGAAGGGCAGTACGGCGTCGAATCGGCGTATGAGCAGGAGCTTACCGGAAAAACCGATTCGGTATTGCCGGCAGGACTTGATATCGGGGCGCGTTTTGCAAAACTAGTCGGCCGCACGGCGACTACTGCGATTTCCACCGATGATGCGCCACGCGATGTGGTACTTACCATTGATAAGAACATCCAGTCGTATGCGCAAAGCGTGCTCGACAGTGTGCTGAAGAAATACGATGCGGCTTCGGGCGTACTGCTTGTGCAGGAACCGAAGACAGGGCGCATTCTGGCGATGGCTGACAGCCCCAGTTTTGACCCGAACGGTTACAGTAGCTTTCCCGCCGCGAATTACCTCAATGCGTCGCTGCTGCCATTTGAGCCGGGTTCGTCATTCAAACCGTTCACCATGGCGATGGGGCTCGATCTGCACAAGGTCACATCCGATACGACCTTTGATGACAACAGCGATGTCGTCGTAGACGGATATAACATCAAGAACTTCAACGAAAAGCATTTCGGACGGGTGACGATGTCGCAGGTACTGGAAAAAAGTATCAACACGGGCGTGATGTGGGTGGAAGAACGCATCGGCAATTCCGCATTTCTGGATTATGTCGTAGACATGGGATTCGGACAGCGGACCGGCATTGATCTACCGGGCGAGTCCAGCGGAGACATCAGCAATCTCTACACGGGACGGCGAATCAACTTTATGACCGCATCGTTCGGCCAAGGCATCACGGTTACGCCGCTGCAACTCATCACCGGGTATTCCGCAATCGCCAACGGCGGCAAACTTATGCGCCCGTATAGTGTATCGGCGGTGCGCGATGAACGCGGTCAACGAACCGAGACGAAACCCGAGATGGTTGGTACGCCGTTTACTGCAAAAACGGCAGCCACCCTGCGCGCCATGCTGACCGCGGTCGTGGATAACGGTTTCGACAAAGCGCATATTCCGCGCTACGATGTCGCCGGGAAGACGGGTACCGCACAAATCGCCAGCCCCGAAGGCGGGTACCTGGAAGGGCAGTATAATCACAGCTTCGTGGGATTCGCACCGGCCGGTGATCCGCGATTTGTTATTCTCATCCGCATGGAAAAGCCGCAGGGAATTACTTTTGCCGCCGACAGCTTGAGCCCCGCATTCAAAGATATGGCGCTTTTTATGCTGAATTATTTGAATATCCCCCCGACGAGATGAAACAGAAACTACTTGCATGGAAATTGAGTATCTGGTCGCGGATGATACTGTGGCGGTACCGGCCGACGATTATCGCCATTACCGGCAACGCCGGAAAGACCACCACGAAAGAGGCGATTGCAGCGGTGCTCGCGACGAAGTATCGCGTGCGCGCAACGGGCGGCAATCTGAACAACGAGCTCGGTATTCCCGCCACGATTATCGGAGATTTTTCGGAACAGTACTACCGTACGGGCGGTACCTTTCCGTTCTGGTTCAAGGTGCTTACGGCCGCCGTTCGTGTGGCGGTATACGACAGCACCTATCCGCAGGTGCTCGTGCTGGAATTCGGTGCCGACCGCCCGGGCGATATCAAGCGCCTTGCACGGATGTTTCCGCCGCATATCGCGGTCGTCACGCAGGTGGGAGATATCCCGGTTCATGTGGAGTACTTTGCATCTCCCAAGGAGCTTGCCGCGGAGAAAGCGCAGATACTCAAGCATCTCTTGCCGACCGATTACGCGATACTCGGATATGATGATTTGACGGTGCTGGAGATGCGTGAGACGACCAACGGCCGCACGCTCACCTATGGCATGGGTGACGGTGCTGATGTGCAGGTGACCGATGTGCGGACGCGCTTGGAAGGCACGCGGCCTTTGGGTATCAGCTTTGATGTCCGTGTGCAGAATAATACGATGCCGGTTGCCATCAACGGTACGCTTGGCTCCGGCATTGCACGGGCCGCTGCGGCCGCCGTGGCGGTCGGCAGTATCATGAACATCGGGCTCGCAGATGCAGTTCAGGCTCTCGCGGATTTACGCTCGCCAGCGGGCCGATTACGCATTCTGGAGGGCATCAGGAGCACGGTTCTCGTCGACGACACCTACAATGCCTCGCCCGCGGCCACGCATCTTGCCATTGATTCGGTGCGGCATATTCCGGCCGCGCGGCATGTGTTGGTGCTGGGCGATATGCTGGAGCTGGGCTCGTACAGCGTGCAGGCGCATCAGGCGGTCGGAACGCTCGCGGCAATCGTTGCGGACATCCTCGTGTGTGTGGGGGAGCGGGGCCGTTTCATCGCTGATGCCGCGGGCAACCAGATGCCCGCGGCCAATATCCATTGGGCGCCGGATTCGCGCGCGGCTGCGGGGATTGTGCAACAATTGGTTCGCGCGGGCGACCTTGTGCTCGTGAAAGGGTCGCAAGGCATGCGCATGGAGCGCATTGTGCAAGAGCTGATGCTCCGGCCGGAACAGGCACCGCACCTACTGGTGCGTCAGTCGGTTCTTTGGCTTTCGAAATAGGAGGGGATGATGAGTCGGTTTGAAGACAGAAGTGCCACGCGTAAGCGTGTCCGGCGCAGGCATCGGCAGCAGTTCCTCAAAGATTGCATCGGCGGATATAAAATGGCAAGTTTCACATTTGCCGAGGCGTTCCGGCTCTTTCAGCTCTTTGCCCTTGCGGCACCAAGTGACGACGAATTGGATGAGGCTGGCAGCCTCATCGAGGCGCATGTAGAAGACATTGCGAAATTCTGGCGTGAGTTCAATGCTATGGAGTAGAAGAAGAACAACCTCCGGGGGCCCAAAGGCCCCCGTTTCTTTTCGTATCTTGCCAAATAACCGGAAGAGCGGTAGGATAGTAATCAAGATAGGAGGCGAGTGATGGGTGCAGTTAAAATGATTGCGATTCAAGAGCGCCTGAATCGGTTCCCTATGTCTTTCTTCAGCCGGGGAGACATCAGGTTCCTGGATCAGCAGCTCCGCAGAGTCAGAATTTCGTGTTCCATCAGCGAGGATGCCTTGGTCCGTGCCCGTGCCATCGAGCTGTCATGCATCGACAAGGCAGAGGAGTCCGCGGGCCTTTCAAAAAACCTCGAAGACCTGTTAAAAGAACTCAAGGCCTCAAGGACTCGGCGGAGCTCGCGGAGTCGAAAGGCGTAGGATTCCGAAAGGCTACACGCCACCCCGTACGGGTGGCTTTTCTTTGCCTGCTTCCCGCTCCGCGCTCCTGGCGCAAATCCACTCTCGGGCTGCAGAAGATGAGATACATCGGTAACACTTCTGATGTCTCACTCTGATGCATTG
>ERZ1292625.1230-Hain-H41-01um-R1-1230-length-32065-cov-72_pt1 | contig 29866 bp, 62 predicted proteins | sample MGYA00564400_ERZ1292625 | MGnify/ENA primary metagenome ERZ1292625 (study PRJEB36523, sample SAMEA6512639) | groundwater metagenome | collected 2019-01-08 | study: AquaDiva: Metagenomics assemblies of 32 groundwater samples | reverse complement strand
GCTGGCCACGGCCCTGCGCGCACACAACGAAGCGCTGGCCCCGGCCCTGCGCGCATGGGACGAAACGACGGCCCTGGCCCTGCGTGCACACAACGAAGCGCTGGCCCCGGCCCTGCGCGCACACAACGAAGCGCTGGCCCCGGCCCGGCGCGCGTATGACGAAGCGAGGGCCACGGCCTGGCGCGCGTATGACGAAGCGAGGGCCACGGCCTGGCGCGCGTATGACGAAGCGAGGGCCACGGCCCGGCGCGCATGGGACGAAGCGCTGGCCACGGCCCTGCGCGCACACAACGAAGCGCTGGCCCCGGCCCTGCGCGCACACAACGAAGCGCTGGCCACGGCCCGGCGCGCGTATGACGAAGCGCTGGCCCCGGCCCGGCGCGCGTGGAACGAAGCGAGGGCAGTAGCATTCTATCAAGCGGCGCGGGGGCGGCCATGAGAGGTTCCGAGATTGCCAACGCACGGCGCGAGGCGGGCATGGATACCCGCGCGCCGGGGCGGCCCGATACTATCGGGCATCATTCGATTCAAGCGTGGTCGGCCGGCCCGTTGTTCCCGGCCGTGATTTGCCGCGTGGAGATCTACCGCGAGCGGGCACACCATGAGACCGTGTGCCCCGCGCTCGATTCACTGAGTGCCCGCCTGATCCGGGTTGAATGGGAGCTGCAGCTTGACGGCTGGATATTGCGATTCGGTTCCTATAATGACGCGGCCTATGTGGCAAAGCTGGTATTGGACGGCGGCCCTGATTATCGCGCTCTCATGATTGCAGCGCACGCGGCCGCAGTGCGTGGTCATGCGGCCGACCCTTACGGAGTAACCTGACATGACAAGAAAAGATTACATTGTCATCGCCCGCGCTATTGCCCGCGCATGCACGCGGCCGATCAACCCGGATCAGTTATCCGGCGTGGTTCACTGCGCGGATGCGCTTGCGGACGAGCTGAAGCGCGACAATCCACGCTTTGATCGCGGACGGTTCCTGAAAGCGTGCGGGGTGCGATTGTGAACCTCAAATGCCCGAGGTGTGGCAGTCAGTCCCTCGCGGTCGAAGTCCGCACGTGGATGAATTTCGAGGCAGGGCGTCCGCACGATTTTGACCCGGAGGATCTGGAATACTGCATGCTGTTACCGGATTCTGACGTGATCTGCCGTGACTGCCAGTGCAAATGGGAGCCCGCGCGTGCCAAATCTTGATCCCGGCCTGAGCCCCGCGCAGGGGCGCGTGCTGTTCCATATGGAGCGCATCTTTCGCTCCGCCGGCGGGCCGGGAGCGATGGCGCACCAGTCTTTCACGAATTCATGCTTGGCGGAAGGGCTGCCGGCGAGGATTGATACGTGGACACTGGATCAGTGCGTGCTCGGCCTGCAGTTAATCGAGCGCGCGGCGCGCATGCATCAAATGCACCTTTTCCGCGACTGTCGGACTTACTGGGAGCAAATATGAAAGCCACGATTCAGAAAACTACCTTTGTCGTCACGATCTTGCACTACGCGGACGACGCGCCTACAGGGCACGAGTCTATGGAACAAGTCGCCCGTGAAATGGAGGATGGCGCGTGGATAGGTCAGTTTGAACTGAAGCGGACGGTAGGCGTCCATCCGCGCCGTGTCAATCTGGAATTGCTGGAACTGGGCAACGATGGAAGTTTCTTCGGGAAGCTGAAATGAGAACTGAGCACGGGAGCGCGCCGCGCTCCCTTATCGCCCGGCGCCTAGAGCGCGCGGGCTGGGAGCGGTATCCGCTCCTAGCGGATGTCAACGGCGGGTTCCGCGAAGATATGAACCTGATCCGTGGCATGCTGGGCTCCGACTGCTACGAATGGCAGCGCGTTGCTGGTCGATTCTGGATCAGGCGGGCCGGATGAAGCCCGCCGCGCAGTTGAACATTGGACTAATTACTAACAGCGGTGGGAAACTTCCGTCCAGTGCTGCCCTTCTATGGCTGGAATCCGGCGCCTGGGCGGAGGATGCCGTGGTACTTTGTTCCCGCGTCGCTCAGTCCGATACTGAGCCGACTCTGGTTGCCGTACTCTCGGCGCCCTTGTCGCGGCGGATGCTGGATTCTCTTTCTACCATTTTGCTGCAGGATTGCATCGCGCAGCTACATGCGGACGGTCACGGCGAGCTGGTAGGCCCGAGGGCCGCAGAGTGGGGCATGTTTGACTTGGGGAGGTTCATCCAATATGAGGCATGAGACTCGCACACGGCGCGCATGGGTCGCTAATATCCTCGCGCTCTATCTTGATGCGCCGGACCTGACGCGCGCGGCCGGGCGCGAATGGTACGCCGAGGAATCGAAGCGCTGCGTGGACTTCGCACGTCGGCATGAGCGGACGTTGCCAGCCATTGCGGGCGCCGCCGCAGCGATCAGTCCGGGCCTGCGATGGGAATTCACGTTCGCGCACCTTGCCGCCCTGCTGAAAGACCCGGAGCACAAGGTTCCGACCTACTCGCGCGCGTTTGTCCTGAAAGCCCTGCGGTGTCTCCGAGGGGATGACCCTCGGGATGTTCTCGGCGGGCCGAAAGTGATCGCGTTCTACAACCTGCTCGTAACGGGCGCCGCATCGGGGGACGTAGTGGTTGACGGTCACGCAATGGACATCTGCAGGATGTCGCGCGAGGGAACCCGGAACCCTGAGCGGTACGAGATCACGGACGCGCGTTATCGCGTCGCGACGGACGCCTACCGCGAGGCGGCGGAGGTTGTCGGCGAGGCTGGGCATGTGGTTCAAGCGGCGTGCTGGATTCACTGGCGCGAAGCGTGGGGCATAGCACCCGCCCGCAAGCCGGGCGAGGATTAGGAACTTTTTGCGGCTAAACGAGTCGGAGGATGAAATGAAGGCACCGAATGGCAAGATGATTACAGGCACCCTCGAACTGATTCCGGGATGCGAAGCATCGGCGGACGTGGAACTGAAGGGCGGCGTGCTGGAAGTCGAGTACACAGGAGACACGGACGTTAACTGGAACGGTCAGCGGTCTGTCAAATCGTCCGGCGGGCGCGTGTTCATTGACTCGGATGGCGAGCTGTGGCGCGAGCAGGAATTGATTTCGGGCGAGAAGGACACGTCGCAACCCGGGCCAGATGAAGATGTGCTCGTAACCCTGACCTCCCGCGAGTTGGGCACGGTCCTTGCCGCGCTCAGGCGACGGCAGATGGGGAGATACGTATCTCTCGGAATTCAGGATATCGCGACGAATTGCGGCGAGTTCGAGCCTCTCAGTGGCGTTGAAATCGACGACCTTTGCGAACGGATCAACGGGGGTGAAGCATGAAACACCTCATTGAGGCCCGCGAGATCAAAAAGCACCGGGACACACTGCCGGCATTGGCCTTCCGAACCGCATGGGTCAAGTGGCTCAAATCTTACGGGCCGGGCAGGTTCTTTGACGCCTTCATGCGCAGCGCACAGAATGCGGAGTCAGTCTGTGAGCAATGTGGCGAACGTATCTACCTGGACATAGCCGAAGGGGGCGGCGTCCCGGACTGGTGTACCACAGATGGTGACTATGGGTGTTTCTATTCTCCCGACACCTGCGAGGCGGGCACGGGCGGGCATACACCGATGAAGCGCCGATGAATCCCGACCGCTATTACATACGGGTGAACATGCCCGACCCACGGTACCCCGGCTGGCGGATCATCGGATACCGCGTTCCTGCGCCATGTAATATGGGGCTCAGTGAGCAGACGGACTACGTTCTCGGGCCGTTCCCGCGGCCGTCGCTGATCGAACGGCTTATCAGGTGGTTCAAGTGAATCCCGAACGCTTCGCCCAGTTCGCCACCGCGTACCGGGAAGGACTCCGGGACGCGGTGCGGGCCGGTAAAGGCTACTTCCTGCGGCCCGGGGAGACGCCGGACGACTATGCGGCCCGGACTGCAACCCGGATGCTCGAAGTGATCCAGTCAAAGGGTCTGGGGTCCGTGCACGTGGCCGGCGACGGGTTCCGCAACGCAGCTCGGCTCTTGGGGATCAAGCCCGGCCGCGCGCACTTGGAGGAATTCCTGAATGGATGACTTCGGAATCGAAGGGCTGCTACTGGTGTCGTGGTGGCGCGGGTTCATTGCGGGAGTCATTGCGGCCAGTTGTGTTGTGGTGGCCACCACAATTTTCATAGTAATCACCCGCGCTGTTCCTGCTCCCGTTCCACCGCCGGCCGACTGCAAGCCCCGGCTCACCGGGACGTTCTTGCCGTGTATTCGGAGGGTGCGGACATGATCTGGACCCGCAAGGAACGCAGGTCCGGCCGCGATCGACGCAGCGCGTGGCGCGGGGTGGATCGGCGGAGTTACTCCGCCGCGACTGATCGGAGACTCGCATCCACTTCCTGAACCTTACGAACGGTATTCAGGCCCTTGAGGACTATGGGCCGGTCGCGCTCAGGCCCTACTCGTTCATGCGCCTGCAGTCCACCTGGTGCGAGCAGAAGCGCTGGGCGGACGTGCTCACGGCCCTGCCGGACGAGTTCCTCGTCCGCGCCGCGCTCGGCGAGCGGATCACGGTGATTGACTACGGCGCCCATGCGGATGCCCCCCGCGCGATCTGGCAGGGGCTCGAATGGGTGAAGTATGCCCTGCATCGGACGTGGTTCGAGCGGATGTATACGCCGGTCGGTCGAGCGCAGTCGATGCAGCACTATTTCGGCACGCAGTATCAGGAGCTGGACGAGCGTGTGCTGGTCCGGCTGAGGTACTTCCGGAGGTTCGCGGCCGGGCAGTTACAGATCGGGGCGCTGTTCGGACGTTCGCGCTATGATGGGAACTATCAGGCCCTTGCGAGCCTGCTCAGGAGGTACCATGACCATGCTATCCCAGTATCTGCGGGCTGAACGGCGCGACCGAACGGAGCCCATTGACTTCTACGCGCCCGGCGCGGTGGATGATCCCGAGGGCGCGCTCTTGCGGCGCCGGGGCATGCTGGTCGGCACGCGCGATCGCACGGTGCCCGAGCCGCCCTTGGAGGGCAACACGCTTGACTGGGATTGAACTTTCCAAGGTGCTGTAAGTCTTACCCAGCAGACCGGGCAGGCGGATACGGAGTAGCACATCTTGGCTAGACAAGCTGTGGACGGTCCTCCGTATCGCGCACCGGCACATTTTTTGGGAATTATATACTTGACTCCCTCGTGACTTTGCGCTATATTTAAGGCATAGTCCAAGGAGAAAACCATGAATGACAAGATCACGATAAGCACCTTTGAGTTGTTCAAGATGTTCCCTGACCAGGAGTCGGCGCGGGTATATCTTGAGGGTAGGCTGTGGCCGCAAGGCGCACGTTGCCCGGTCTGCGGCTTGAGCGATAGGATCACCGTCCGGGCTGGCGGCTTCTACCGCTGCAACCAGTGCAAGGAAGATTTCACCGTCCGCACCGGAACCATTTTCGAGCGGTCGCACGTTCCCCTGCACAAGTGGCTCTATGCCATGTATCTGCTGGTAACGGCGCGCAAGGGGATCAGCAGCCTGCAATTGAGCAAGGAAATCGGCATCACGCAAAAGTCGGCGTGGTTCGTCCTGCACCGGCTCCGCGAAGCCTGCGGCAATGACCCGACTATCCTTTCCGGCATTGTGGAAATTGACGAAACCTATATCGGCGGCAAGGAAGCGAACAAACACGCCAGCAAGAAACTGAATGCTGGGCGCGGCTCTGTCGGCAAGACGGCGGTCATGGGAATGCGCGAACGTGGCGGCAGGACGATTGCCAAGCCGATTGATGCAGCGGATACCGCGAACATTCACACGGCGATTCACACTCACATTGAGGCCGGTTCGACCCTGCACACAGACGAAGCCAAAGCCTACAGCGGGCTTGTCGGCCTGTTCTTCAAGCATGGTACGGTCAACCATAGCGGCGGGGAATACGTCCGCGATGGCGTTACCACCAACGGGATAGAGAGCGTCTGGGCCGTCCTGAAACGCGGCCTTACGGGCGTTTATCACCACGCCAGTGACAAGCACCTTGGCCGGTACGTGAATGAGTTCACCTTCCGGCTGAACGATGGCAACGTGAGGCGGCAGACTCTTGACCGCCTCAACAGCATGATTACCGCTACCGTTGGCCGTCGCATCACCTATCAGGACTTGATCGCATGAAGAAGCCGCCAGCCGCACTAGACGCCATTGTTGACCGGGTTCTATCCTACCGGCCAAAGCCGAAAAGCAAACCAGCCCGGAAACGTGCTCGGCGAAGGAATAAGGCGCAGAAGTGAGCGACCCGAGAATTGTCTGCCGGTTTTCGGCTGGAGCAGCCTCGGCTGTTGCGACGAAGCTAATTCTAGCCGAGGTGCCAGCGCATCGGGTCGTAATAATCAACGCCTTTATCGAGGAGGAACACAAGGACAATCGACGCTTCCTGCGTGACTGTGAGGCTTGGTTCAAACATCCCATCATCGTGCTGCGCGATACGAAATACCAAGCCTCAACAGACGAGGTATGGCGGCGAGAGCGCTTCATGATGAGCAGGAAGGGTGCGCCGTGCTCAAAATTTCTGAAGCGCAAACTGCTGGACTCGTTTCGGCAACCGGGGGATATAACGGTTCTTGGCTTCACGGCAGATGCTAGGGATGCGGCGCGTCTGGATCGCTTTTTTGATCCTGATTCTGACTCCCCGCCACGCGCTCCACTAATCGAGCGCGGGCTAATGAAATCCGATTGCCTTGCAATAGTAGAGCGGGCTGGCATTGAACTTCCCATCATGTACCGGCTCGGCTATCACAACGCCAACTGCGTCGGCTGTGTGAAAGGCGGGGAAGGGTATTGGAACAAGATTCGGCGCGACTTTCCAGAGCGCTTCGAGCAAGTTGCAGCCATTCAAGAATCGCTTGGCCCAGGCGCGTATTTGTTCCGAAACCGGAAAACGGGCGTTCGGTACTCGCTACGTGAGCTACCTCCGGACGCCGGTCGGTATCCTGATGAGCAGAATATTGAGTGTGGTTTTTCATGTGAGATTGCCGAGCAAGATTTGAAAGAGACCGTTGAATGAGCAATTTTGGCTCAACGGGAGTCAAGTATATAATTCCCCATTTTTTCAACCCGGCCTGAGGAGGCACGGATGAGAGGTACCAAGGCGAAGATGCTCCGCAAGGCCGCGGAGTACGAGAGGCCCGCGACCTACGAAAAGTCCGAGCTGAAGCGTATCACCGGCATGCCGGTCTTCGAGACCCACGATCGGACGATTCGCGAGATGGGGCCGGGCGGCAAGATCACTTCCCGCGTTGTGACAAAGTATCGCTACGGAAGGGACGGAAAGACTCCGCTTTACCCCATCCTGCAGGCGGAGAAGGATAAGGACACGGGAAAGGTCCGGTTCGTGCCGCAGATGCAGCTCGTCCCGATCACTAAGCCCCGCCGACTTACTGCAGGCTCGTCCCGCCGCGTGTACCAGACCCTGAAGACCCTGGAGCGGCGGGAGGGGCTGGATGTGGTGTTCGCAAGGATGGAAAAGGAGGGGGTGGCGTGAAAATCAGATTCGAGTTCAGAAGCGGTGATATGCTGGATCTCGACTTTTCTCCCACCCGCGACGGACTAGGCGAGGACGATATCCTTGCCAGCGTGCGGGGTGAGGAACTGATCGGAGTCGAGGTCCACGGCAAGCGCGCCCGGATCGTGGAGGAGGACGAGGTGCTGCGGTTCCGACTGGTCGAGCGGAGGAAGGAACAACGACGCGTAGCACGGGAAGTACCGCGCCACAAGGGCCGCAGATTCAATGGAGATCGGCGGCGCGCATGAAAATCACACTTTTGTTCGCTAGTGGGAAGTACGCAAGCTTTTTCAACCTTGCCCCTATGTCCTTCTCGCCGCCAGATCCCCCGGGGGCCGTGTGCTCGCGGGAAGAGTTCCTTGCCTCGCTACGTGGCGAACGGCTCGTCAGCATGAAGATCGAGGGCCAGCGCGCTCGGGACGAAGTTCTGAGCTTCCAACTGATCGAGCGGAGGAAGGGGAAAAGGAGAGTCATACCATCAACGCTTAACGACCCCAGCCGTCGGGTCGGTGAATTCGATCGGCGCCGCGCATGAGAACCATTTCCTCAGTTCTTCATGCCTCCGACCGCGAGCCCCTGGACGCACTCCTGCTCGCCGCCCATTGGGACGAGGCGGATAAGGCGCGGTTCTTCTCCGTTCTCGCCGCCGCTTCGGACGAGGCCGGCAGCGTGATGGTGCTCGATCGGCTGCACAGGTTCTTCCCGCAACTCGGTGCGAGCGTGCGGTGCTGGCCCCGACTCGCCGAGCGGCTCGAGGACGAGGCGCCCGGACTCGTGCCCCGCGCCAGATCGGGGCAGGTGAAGCACCGCCTGGAGATTCATGTGTCCCTGTGGAAAGTTCTCTCAGGGCTTCCCAGGCTCGGATGGTCGAACGCTCGGATCGCCGATGCGCTAGGGGCGGCGCGACTGTGAGTAGCACGCCGCTGACGGATGCGCTCTACGAAACTTCTGCCAGTGAAGAAAGTGAGCAGTGTTCATACTCCGAATACCGATACGACCAAATGACCATGCTTTGCCAAAATCTTGAACGCCACGCTCGGGCGATGGCGGAGGAACTTGAAGCGAGTAAAGACGACAAAATAAGGCGTGAGGTTATCACCGCTTTTCGAGCATTCGAGAAAGAGAACACATGACCCTGCACTGCGCTCCGATTGAGCCGACAGACGTGATGATGTTGTGTGGGGCAACATCCTTAGCAGGACATGGCAAAAGAATCTCCAAGTTAGATTCGGAAATGGTCTACCGCGTTATGCTCGCCGCCGCCCCGCCACCGCCTGCGGACATTGCCGAGGCGCTGGAGTTGGCGAAAGAGCTTCTCGGCAGAAAGACGTTGCTAACGAGTGGGGATGCGGACCAGCTTTCTAAGGCCCTCCTGAAATCGTGGGGGAGAGAATGACAGACGAGCAAGTGCAAGCTCAGCAGGAAGTGCTGCTAGTAAGAGCGGCTAATGTCCACTTGGCTTTCACAGAAGGGCGCAATCCAACGTGTGAGCAAATACGACTGCTAGGCGCGGCGATTGAAAGTCTACGCGCGCAGAAAATATGCGGCCATAGGTGCATCGAAGATTGCGATTGCGTGGAATTTCTATGACCACCCTCACCGAGAAGCGCGTGCTTGCTACGGCGAGGAAACGGGAGAAGAAATGAAAATCAAGGTGTTAGTCGCTTGGTATGACTTTTGGATTGGCGCATATTGGGATAGAGTAAAACGCGCTCTCTATATTCTGCCAGTCCCCTGTTTTGGCGTTGTCGTAGAGTTTCCCATTCTAGAATTATCTATCCACACGACATGTCCTGACTGTGGGGGTTTAACTACTCTACAAGACGGGCCAAACAACACAGTACACCAAGAGTGTAATTTATGTCTGTACGTAGGTTCTTCGTACCCAAAGATCGAGATCGACGAAATCTGCGCTGCGGCGAGGAAGAAAGCGAGGCGGAAATGAGCGAGGCTGAACTGTTGGCGAAGTGTCACGACTTTGGCTGTGATGCCCCTGCGCTACACAAGCGCCTCGACGCGCTGGAGGCCGAGCTTGCTATGCGCAAAGATACCGAGGCTGAATTCAACCTTCGCGGAGACGAGATTAATTCGCTACTGGCTGACAACAAGCGGGCGGAAATAGAACTCCTGCAAATTCATACGCTGCTTATGAGTATCGGTGATGCGGATACCACACCAAAGGTAGACGACACAATGACTGTGAGCTTACTTCGCCAGTTGATAGAACGGTACAGACGTGCGCTCACGAGAATTCCACCATACTCAAAACCATTCACTGAAGATGTGCCGTGAATCACGCTCTAAACAACGCTAAATTGCACGCTGAAGCGTTGCAAGTTCTCGTGATACGCAACGGCGGCGAGTTGTTCATACCTCATGGACCAGACATCAAAGTTGGAACACTGCGGGCACGCATCGAGGATGATGGTGTACGCTTTCTCTTTGTTCCGAGAGATACTAATAAACACGAATCGCCGCCGACGCAGGAACCCGTTGCACAGCGGGTACAGTCTGCGCCCGTGAGTAGTGTGCTAGCAAACGGGACTCCTGCGCTCGGCGGCGACCCTTCCAACGCGGAGCTAGATGCGCTGGTGGAGCGGCTGCACACATTCCTAGCGATCTTTGATAGTACGGTGCGCGCCGAGGACATTACGCTCGATATGATAATAAGTCTGCGCGACGGCATCGAAGCCATCGTTGCGCTGCAGGGAAACAGGTCCCACCCCACCGCATGGATCGTCACTCACACCGATTCCAATGGCGCTGCTACTACTTCTCATTTGACCGCACGTGAGGGCTGGCAAATTGAGCCCGTTCTGACCCTGCCAGATGAAGCCTGAGACCCTCTTGCTCGCCGAAAACCCTGACGAGGAGGCGCAGCTCTGCCGCCAAGCTTGGGCTGCAGCGCTCGAGAACCTGCCGAAGTCGTGGATCAGGGACCCGGACCAGCGTTACCAGATGGTGGGCTACGAGCACCCTTCGACCGGCGCGAGACTCAGGGCTTTCGAAGAAGGGAAGCTCAATGACCTGGGTGACATTGCGCTCCTGATTCAGGATATTATCGAGGCCGGCATGGTGACGAAGCTGGATCTTGACATGTACAAACTCGCGGCGCACATGGTGAACGCGGGCATTTGCACAATCAACGGGAGGATGCTGCAGTGATCCCCGCCGAACTGTTTTTGGAAGCCGCGCAGAACATCGACGAATCGGACGGTGATCTGGCGCCGTACTTCTACCTCGCCATTCATACCGAGAGCGAAGAGGAGTTCCGCGCCTGCGCGCCATTCGTACTGACGGCCTTTCCAGACCCAAACGAAGTGGCCCCCGCGACTCGCGAGGAGCGCGTGCTGGCCATGCTGTTCCTGGCTGCGATGACGGAGGACATTCTGTGATTCGAACCGTATATCTTGCTGGCCCAATCGCGGGCTGTGATAAGGGAGAAGCGAACGACTGGCGTTCGGACCTGATTTATAGACTGGGCGCCCATGGAATCCGTGGGATTTCGCCGCTACGCTGCGAACCGCTGATCGGCGAGCGATATGAGTTGACCTATCATGATCCGCGCTTTGGAACCCCTCGCGCGATTGCCGCGAAGAACTTCCTTGACGTGCAGCTCTGCGATATCACGCTGTGCTACATGCCGAAGGACTTGAACGAGCGGCGGTTATCGGTTGGCACTCTCTGCGAACTGGCCTGGGCGCATGCGCTCAGGAAACCTACGATCCTTGTCTCGGACTACAACTTCCTCCTCGCGCATCCCGTCGTGCAGGCCAATGCGAGCTGGGTCCTGCCGACCCTTGATGACGCATTCGACGTGATCGTGGGCATCTTACAGGACTATGCGAAATGAGTGCCGTGACACTTGTGTGCCTCATGCTCGCCGTCGTGTCGGTGATCTACGCCGTCACCGCCGGCGGGTACTTCTGGGCCTCCCGCCCCGGCATGTGCCTCGCCTTCATCGGGTATGTGATCGCTAACGTGGGGCTGATCTGGGACGCGTTGAGATGACCAACTATCAAAAAGAGCTGGTGCAGGTTGCTGCGGTGGCTGTGGCGGCGCTGCAAACGTCGCTCGCAGGCAGCACGGAGTTAGATGCCGCAGGGACAGCCGTGCACACAAAGATCCTCGACATGATTGGCGACGAACGTCGGCGGCAGGAGGCAAAATTTGGAACGCGGCTACAGACCGATGTGACCGGCTCCCCGATTTTCTGGTTCGCTGTGCTGGGGGAAGAGGTCGGAGAAGTGGCGCGCGAGATATTAGAGGGTCGTGCTGCATGACAACCATCATCGCCGACCTGAAGCGCCGGGTCCTCGTGGCCGACTCGAGAATTACAACCAATAGTAATCTCGTGCAGTACGCGGCCGAGAAGCTCTACCGCGCGGGTCGCTCGATTTACGGCGAGGCCGGGGACGTGGAGAATGGGCTGAAGTTCAGGCGCTGGGTGCTGGACGGCATGCCGAAGAAGGGCCGCCCGTCGTTCGGGAACTCGACCGATGACGAGTTCTCGATCCTGGAGCTGGATAAGGACGGCATCTGGCTCTGGGATCAAACGATGGCGAGGCAGGCCCTGAAGGAGACCGAGTTCTCGATCGGCTCCGGGCACAAGATCGCCTTGTACGCCATGCGGGTCCTTGGCAAGAGCGCCGAGGAAGCGATCGAGGAAGCGGCGAAGATCGACATTCACACCGCAGGGCCGGTGCAGGTCCTGCACTTGAAGGACAGGGACTAAGTGGATCTTCTCGTCCTCGACTGGGAAACTTTCTACTCCCAAGACTACAGCTTGTCGAAAATGTCGACCGAGGCGTACGTGCGCGACCCACGATTCGAAATGATCCTGCTCGGTGTGAAAGTGAATGAGGCGCCGGGATTCTGGATCCTTCCAGACCGGGCAGAACACTTCCTGAAGACCGAGGTAGACTGGAAAAATACGGCCGTGATTGCGCACCATGCGCACTTTGACGGCCTGATCCTGTCGCACCACTACGGCTGCCGACCAGCCTTCTGGATCGACACGCTCTCGATGGCACGCGTGGTCGACGGGCCGAAGGCGGGCAACTCACTCGAGGAGCTGTGCCGGCGTCATGAGGTAGGCGCCAAGGGGGACTTCATCAAGTTCGCGAAGGGCAAGCGCAGGGTGGATTTCAGCGCCATGGAAACCAAACAGTACGGTGCCTACTGCGTGAACGACTGCGAGAAGGAGTATCTGCTTGCGAACCTTTTTCTACCGCTGTTCCCTCAGTCCGAACTGGCCCTCATTGACCTTACGGTTCGCATGTTTACGGAACCCGCGTTCGTTGGCGACACTGCGAAGCTTGCCCGCGCCGTGGCCTCCGAACGAGCGCGCAAGGTGGAATTGCTCCGTGGACTCGGCGCTATCTGCCCGGCGTGCCAGGGACAGACGCTCGTCACATCGCTTTTGGGCGAACACGCGTGCAAGATTTGTACCGGGGCGGGCGTAGACAAGAAGCCCTTCAGCTCCAGTGACAAGTTCGCCGAATTACTCCGATCGGTCGGCGTCGAGCCCCCGATGAAGCGCTCGCCCACCACGGGCGAACTGATCCCGGCCTTCGCGAAGACCGACCCCGGCATGCAGGACCTGCTGGAGCACGAGGAGGAAGTGGTCCGCGCGCTGGCCCAGGCTCGCCTGGCGGTCAAGTCCACCATCATCGAGACGCGCGCGGAGTCCTATCAGCACATGGCCGAGCGCGGGCCGCTGCCCGTCTACATCAAGTATGCCGGCGCGCACACGCTGCGGTGGGCCGGGGGCGACGGAACGAACTGGCAGAACCTGAGCAACAGCAACACGAACCGCCCTGAAATGGCGGCGCTCAAGGAATCAGTAATGGCCCCGCCCGGGCACAAGATTGTTGTGGCTGACTCAGGACAGGGCGAGGCTCGCGTGCTCGCGTGGCTCGCCAACCATCACGAGCTGGTGGGCGCCTTCGCTGAAGGGCGGGACGTATATTCCGAATTCGCAAGCGGGGTTTACGGCCGACCGATTGATCGCAAACGGGTGAAGGAAGATTACATCCCAGGGCAGCTCGGCAAGGTCTCCATCCTGGGCCTCGGGTTCGGGATGGGGTGGTTCAAGTTCTCGATGGAGCTATTGAAGGGCATGCTCGGGAACCCCCCGATCCAGTTCACAATGAAGGACCTGGAGACACTGAACATCAATGCGGACCTGTTCCTTCGCGCTCCGAAAAAGGTCGAGCGGGTGAATACCACGCCCAGTCGGCTCGAACTGAATGACCGGTTCATTCATTGCATCGTGGCCGACCATCTAGTGAAACACTATCGAGGAAAGAACGCGTCCATTGTGGCCTTTTGGGATCTGATGGACCAGGTTATTAACGCCATGATCCGCGGCGAAGAGATGACCTTCGGTGCCTACGGGGTCCTGCGCACGGGCCACGAGCGTATTCACTTGCCAAACGGCCTTGAGCTACGGTACCGCGGGATCGAACGGAACGAACGGGGCGAGGCAAGTTATTTCAACGGCAGGGAACGAACCAAGCTCTACGGTGGTCTACTGACAGAGAATATCGTGCAATGCCTGCATCGGTGCGTGGTCGCCGAGCAGATGCTCGAGATCTCCCAGGTGCTGAAGGTGGCCCTGATGACTCACGACGAGGTAGTCTGTGTCGTGCCGGAGGATGCGGCGGAGGACGCGCTGCGGTTCATGGTGCAAGTGATGGGCAAGGCGCCCGAGTGGGCTCGGGGCCTCCCCCTGGTGGGGGAGGGTGGGGTAGGACAGACCTATGCGGAGGCGGGATGAGATACATTGGATACTTTATCGATGGATCGCAGGATCTCACGAAGCGAGTGTTGCGACATGAAGAGGCTCAATCGACGCGGGTATTTTCTCGCTTGATTTCCCCTGATGGGCGGGTCATGGACGAGTTGTACGAGCAGCAAGCAGTATTCAAAAACCACTACGGCGATTACATCCTTGTTTATTTTTGCCAGGAGCAGAAACCTACTGGCACGGTTGCGCCTCTTGTATGACCGAGATTCCGAAGGAATTACGAAACGCATTGACAACACTGATGCGCGAGAACGTGGGTGACTTCGTTTACGATATCCGCGAACGGGTGGCCAGCGATACGAGTTTCGAGGGTAATATATGGACACACCCCCGGATACTTGCTTTCTCCCGGGCGGTGAAAATCATAACGAAGTACGCGGGGGTATAGATGCTCATTCTCGGACTGGCCGGCGACCCCGGCTGCGGCAAGAACACGATCGCGGACTATTTGACCGCGCGTTACGGATTCGTGCAGTTCGCGTTCTCCGACGCGCTCTACCATGAGGTGGCGGAGGCGTACGGACTGGAGAATGAGGACCTACTGCGGGATCGGGGGACGAAAGACGTAACGCAGGAACGGTTCGCGTTGGGGTACTGTCGAAGTGACGCATTCGTGAATGTAGCTCGTATGCATCAAGTCGACGACCCAATGACGCCTCTCTCCCCTCGCCAGATCCTCCAATGGTGGGGCACCGAGTACCGCCGCGCGCAAGATAAGAGTTACTGGATCCACAAGGCGAAGAACTTCATCACCGGCGTCCGGGCTCTGGCCCTATACCCCGAACACAAGGCGCAGTTCTTCGTGGAGACCGGCACGCGCTTCCCGAACGAACAGGCCTTCATCCACAGCTACGGCGGGAACGTGTGGCACGTCCGGCGCGCAGGGCTCGCCAAGATGAATGAGCATGCATCGAACGTGCCGCTCCCGGTACTCGAGGGCGAGCGCGAGATCTGGAACAACGACTCAATCGACCGGCTGTACGGGGGAGTAGACTTGCTTCTCACTACGGCCGCGAAGTTCGTGAAGGTCGAACCCATGGAGGAAACCCCGCGTGGCTAACTACCGACTGAACGACACAGACTACCAGGCGGCAATCAACGCCTATGCAGAGCACGACGGGAATCAGGTCCAGGCGGCGAAGAGCTTAAATCTCCCGCGAGCGACATTCCAGACCCGTCTACGTGAGGCGCAACGTAACGGGTTCAAACCCGGGGGAAAGACAAAAGGGAACCCGGACGACCCGCAGGTCCTACGCGGGCGAGTAAAGCGGCTCGAGGACGAGCTGCGGATCTATGAACGGCAGACCGGGCACGATAAAGTCATCGAGGGGCTGATCGGCGGCCTGGTCGAGAAGGTCAGGAACTACGACCCGCCCGAGTGGACTCTGAGCGCTGCACGTCCGGCCGGCAGCCCGGGGGTACCGACGCTCTTTCTGTCTGATCTGCATTGGGGCGAGGTAGTGTTTCCGTCGCAGATCAACGATGTGAACGAGTACAACCTGCGCATCGCGAAGAAGCGTTTGCGCAAGGCCGTTGAACGTGCGATTCACCTGCTCGGAATCATCGATCCGAAGATGAACTATCCCGGTATCGTCCTCCCACTGGGGGGTGACATGATTTCGGGCGACTTGCACGACGAACTCACCGCTACGAACGAACTGCCGTCCATCCCTGCAGTGGTCGATCTGTTCGGTGAATTGGTGCAGACTGTCAAGATTCTCGCGGAGCAGTTCGGTGCCGTGTTCCTGCCATGCGTCACGGGGAACCACGGCAAGAACACGCGCAAGATCTGGGCGAAGAGTCGGCATCACACGAGCTTCGACTGGATGCTGTACCAGTTCCTTGCGAAGCATTTCATTGGGGATAAACGGATCACGTTCTTCGTCCCTGATGGTATCGCTGCGCACTACAAGATCTATGGCCACCGGTATCGTCTCTCCCACGGTGACAAGCTGGGCAAGGGCGGCGATGGGATCATTGGCGCGATCGGCCCGATCATCCGGGGGGACCAGAGAACTCGGTCCAGGGATGCGCAGATTGATCTGGGGTATGACACGCAGATCATCGGGCATTGGCACCAGTACATGCACCTGACGCGCGTGATCGTGAACGGGTCGCTGAAGGGCTACGACGAATACGCAAACGTAGAGGGCTTCCCGTTCGAAGAACCACAGCAGGCCCTGTGGCTGACCCACCCGCGGAACGGCATCACGTACCGCATGCCGGTGTTCGTGGGTGAGAAGCAGCAGGCGGCCGAAACTTCCTGGGTAAGCGTGCCGAAATGACAATTCCAGTTTCTACCCTGGTGGCTCAGTTGGAGAAGGGTGACGTGCACGGCGAACTGCCTTGGAATAACCCCGCGTTTCAGGGTGCGGTCCTACAGCACTTTCTAGACTTTAGCCAGCGCAGTTCCAAGATTAAGCGCGATCTGAGAGACTTAGAGGCCATTAAGCGCGTCTTCGGAGGACACTCGTGAACCACTTCATGTTGGATCTCGAGACTCTCGGCTCGACCGTGGGCTCGGTCATTCTGTCGATCGGCGCGTGCAAGTTCGACCCGCTGCAGATTGGGGTACGCGGGCCATACTTTCACGAGACAATCCGCGTGAAGACCTCACTCGCGGCTAGGCTCACGATCGACGGTGACACGCTCAAGTGGTGGTTGGGACAGAGCGAGGAAGCTCGTAATGCGGCGTTCAAGGGGGAGTCCTCCCTAACCGAGGCACTCGAGCACTTCAATTCCTGGCTCTGCGAGTTCGGTGAGGCGAAGGAACTGGCCGTGTGGGGCAACGGCGCCACATTCGACAATGTCCTTCTTCGCGCGGCGTACGCAGCGGCGAAGCTGAAGCCCGCGTGGCACTTCCGCGGGGATAAATGCTATCGGACTGTCATTAACCTGCTTCCCGAACCTCGCCGCCCCGCGTGGGAGCGAATCGGAACTCACCACAATGCACTGGACGACGCGATCACGCAGGCGGTGTACCTGCAAAGGGTCTACAAGGAGCTTGGACTTGCATGATTGATGCCATTCTCACTGGAATTTTACTCGCTGAGGCCACGATACTTGGGCTCTTCACGCTGCTCGTACTCGTCGCAGCGGTGTGGGACTGGGCGGACAAGAAGTGGAACCCGCGTTACCCGCAGTGCGACATCGATCCTCGGTGCCATCCCGCGTTTGCGTGGGATAAGGAGGGCCGCGGGTGGATCGGTGGGTATTTGGTACCTGCGGGTGCGCTACGATGAGTAGTTTCATCGCCTGGAGTTATTCCCGCCTCAAGACTTTCACGGACTGCCCGAAGCAGTTCTATCACCTGAACATTGCGAAGAAAGGGTCCTCCGACCGCGTGCCGTTCGAGCAGTCCCAGGCCATGAAGGACGGTCAGGCGATCGACGACGCACTCACCGCGCGCATCTCGATCAACACACCGTTGCCCGAGAAGTACAAGGGCTACGAAGGTATGGCCGCGGCCGTGCTCGCCTCGCCCGGCGCGAAGTTCACGCAGATGCAGCTCGCCCTCGATCAATCGTTCGAGCCCTGCGGGTATAAGGACTGGGACAAGGCCTGGGTGCGCGTGATCTACGACGTGGCTGTGATCGATGGCGAGCGGGCGTTCCTCGGCGATTGGAAGAACGGACAGATCTGGCTCGATGAACGGCAGTTGAAACTCTTCGCCACCGTGGGGTTCCACCAGTTTCCCGAAGTGCAGGTGATCGACACGGCCTACATCTGGCTGAAGCACGGCGTGACGAGCGACAAGATCTACCACCGGCGCGAGCTGGCGGACCTGTGGAACGACTTCCTGCCCGACGTGGAGCGCCTGCAGGTATCGAACGCGAACAGTCACTGGCCGGCCGAGCCGCGGCAAGGGAAGAAGACCTGCAAGTGGTGCCCGGTGAATAAGGCGAAACTCTGTGACAAGGCTGCAGGGCCGTTCGGAAGATGAAGAAGCCCATCCGACTGCAGCGCCGCGCGCCGGCCTGCTTCGATTCTCAGGCTGAGTGGAACGTGTATCGGCTCACGGCCGAGGCTGAAGCGGGGGAGGGGTTTACCTTCTGCTCTGACTGCACGCCCCAGCGCCAGGCTCGCATGGATGCCCGCGGCCGGTGCTCACATCCGACGGTGCGGTTCGTGCAAGTGAACGGCGCGTACGTGGGGCGGCGGGAATGAGCCCCTACGAAGTCCTGGGCCTCGCGCCCGGGGCGAGCCTCGAAGAGGCGAAGCGCGCTCATCGCCGGCTCGTGATGCGCTATCACCCTGACCGGCCGGAGGGAAATGCGGTCAAGTTCCACGAGATCCGTGAGGCATACCGATTGATCGAGAGAAGCACGGCACAGTCCATCCTCAGCGGATTCGGTTCGGCGATGAAGTCAGGAACTAAAGTCAGTCCGTGGTGACTAAGGGGATACTCCCATGCGAAACCCTGTCATAGCCGTCCATGCAGTAAGCGCGCTTGTGATCCGAGAGATCGCGGAGGCGGGCGATCAGTTTGTGTCGTTCGCGTTTGCCGAGGAACTTCAGCGCGAGATCGACGAGCTGAAGAAGGAACTCAGCCTCGCAATTGAAGAGGTCTGCAATGACTACTGGAATAAGGGCCACGCGCAGCGCGTGTTCAAGCGGTGGGGGATCGGGCATGAGTGATTACTGGATAATGCGAGCCCGGCGCCAGATTCAGACTGAGGAGTTGGTCGACACCGCACTCGCGGCCCTGCCGTGGGCACTGGTATTGGCACTTCTATGGAGGGTCGCACGTGGACATTAGATACCAGGCCAGGACTGTGACTCTTCTCAACGGTAGACTTGACCAGATAGTTGAGGGGATACACTCAAATGGGGTTGAAGAGATCCGCACGGTAATTACGCGAAGGATTATTGACACCATGGAGCAGCAAACTCGCGAAGCCCTGATCGCCCTGGGTTGGGCGCCGCCAAAGGAGAAATAGCGTGAAGATTGTTCGGTTAGAGAAGCTGGAAAGACCATTCCACGTCCTCAGTGGCGACAGCATTAACTTGCATATTGACGGCAAACTGGTCTGTGCTCGCAAGATCACGAAGTTGGAAACAATTACCCACTGGGCTGCCGTCGATATTCGCGGCAGCATGGGGTACTTCATCGGGGACAAAGGGCTGAAGAAGGAGTTACAACGCATCGCACGGGCCGCCAACAAATGAAACGCCCGCCAAAAACCGAGAACGACGTCAAGGCCCTCGTGAAGGACTGGTTCGCTTCCCACGGGGCTTGGAGTTACTCGCCTGTTCAGAACGGCATGGGGGTTCATGGCATCCACGACCGCATCGGCTGTGTACCAATTATCGTAACTCCTCGTATGGTGGGGAAAAAAATCGGCCTATTTGTATCGATTGAAGCAAAAAAGCCGGGGCGGAGAGGTGAAGAGAGGCGCGGGATGTCCAAGCACCAAGAGCTTAACATGAACGAGATTAGCGCAGCGGGAGGTTTTTCGATTGTGTGCGATGGCGAAGGCGATTTGGCATTGGCGGGAATGAATCTTGGGGACCTGCTTCATGGCTGACACACTTCTCTTGGAAATAACTGAGGACCAGGCTCGCGAAATAATGAAGACGGTAGCGGTATCCTATGACGAGGGAATCGGCGGCGATACTATATTTCTCGAGCGTGCAATCCTGCGAGTGTTTCCTGGTCTGCGGTCTGAATTCTCGTGGCTCCCATGGCTGACGTAGCAGACCGCGCGGATATCGGGATCGAGGCCGCGCTCGAAGACGCACGTCGCCGCGCTGCGGGCAAGTCTGGCCCGGAGCGCGACCTCCGATTCGACGGCCTGCACTGCGTCGAGGAGGACTGCGGCGTCAAGATCCCCGCGCCCCGGCTCGCTCTCGGTCGAGTGCGCTGTGTCGAGTGCCAGAGCCAGCTCGAGAAGCGAACGCGCATGAAAAACCACGGACGGGGAGAATGAACCGCGGCGCACTGATCGACGGTCTGTATCGATACACCCTCACACGCAACTGGTGCGGTAATGGAGCACTGCGCACGTTGGGTATCGTGATGCTTAATCCGAGTACCGCCGACGGATCGCAGGACGACCCAACAATTCGGCGCTGTATCGGGTTCGCAGTACGCACCGGATTCAATGCCATAGAAGTTAGAAACTTGTTTGCGCTTCGTGCAACCAACCCAGAAGAACTCACACTGCGGCGCGACATCGATGTACGCGGGCCACACAACAACGCGTGGCTATGCGACCTGTTTCGCTTCCCGGTTATCCTGTGCGCGTGGGGTACGAAACACCACGACCTGCACGGGCAAGCGTCGTGGTTCAGAAACGAAGCAAAGCGGGCAAGCGCGAAACTGGTAGCTGTGAAAATAACGGTAGGTGGCCATCCTTCGCATCCCTTGTACGTGCCGTATGGCCCGTTCGTGGACTTTGTATGAGGCTCGCCTACCAGATCTTCCCCGAGGAGCGCGCAATCGCTTTTCGGACCGCGGACCCGAAGGCTCTCCTCGCCCGTATCCCCTCCGCCTTTCAGATTGGAGGGGATATCGTCGGCATGCCACACGGGGTGAATGAGTCCCTCGCGCTCGCTCTTGCCGGGGTCGAGGCGCCGACGCCGATCGAGCTGTACTACGACTGGCCGCGGGACCGAGTGAAGATCCCTGAGCCCTTCGCACACCAGGTCGCCACGGCGGCCTTCTTCGCAACGAACCCGCGGGACTACTGCCTGAACGGGATCGGGACGGGCAAGACCCTCTCCGCGCTTTGGGCCGCGGACTTCCTGATGAAGGCGGGCGCGGTGCGTCGCGCCCTGATCGTCGCACCGCTCTCGACCCTGGAGCGGGTATGGAGCGACTCGATCTTCTTCCATCTTACGCATCGTAAGGCGGCCGTGCTGCATGGGTCCGCCGAGCGCCGACGGCGCCTGCTCGCCGAGTCGAAGGACTTCTACATTATTAACCATGATGGCATAGGAGTTCTACAAAAGGAACTTGCAGAACGAACTGATATCGATCTCATCATCATCGATGAGATCGCCGCGTACCGGAACCAGCGCACCGCCAAGTGGAAGGCCGTCCAGTCGGTCGTGTTCCCCAAGGACCGCCCGGCTCGCCCGTGGGTCTGGGGCCTGACGGGCACCCCGACCCCGCAGGCGCCGACCGACGCCTACGGCCAGTGCCGGCTCGTGACACCAACCTCCGTGCCCAAGTTCTTCACGCAGTTCCGCAACATGGTGATGGAGCACCAGTCCACCCACGTGTGGACGCCGCGGAGTGAGGCGAACAAGGCCGTCTACCAGGCCATGCGGCCGGCGATCCGGTTCAAGCGCGACGAGTGCCTGGATTTGCCGCCGGTGATTTACCAGACCCGCGACGTGGAGATGTCGACGGAACAGTTGAAGCACTACAAGGAGCTGATGCGCGAGCTGTATACCGAGGTGCGTGGCGGCCGGGTGACCGCGGTGAATGAGGGCGTGAAACTCTCAAAGCTCCTCCAAATCGCGTGCGGTGTGGTGTACGATTCGACCGGCAAGCCGATCGAGATCGACGCGGGTAACCGGCTCGAGACCCTGACGGAGCTGATCGAACAGGTCGGAGAGAAAATTTTAGTGTTCGTGCCGTTCACTGCGGTCACGGGCATGCTCGCTCGGGAACTTAACAAGCATTGGAACTTCGCGGTGGTCACGGGTGACACGTCGGTCAAGGAACGGAACGAAATCTTCCGCGACTTCCAGGATCCCACGAAGCGGATCGACATCGTCGCACACCCCGGTTGCATGTCCCACGGGCTCACGTTGACCGAGGCGTCGACGATCATCTGGTATGCGCCTATTGATTCCAACGACATTTATCAACAGGCCTGCGGGCGCATCACGCGGCCCGGGCAGAAGTACACGGCGAATATCATCAACCTGGCGGGCAGTGCAGTCGAGCGCAGGATCTACAAACGTCTTGAGGCGAGACAGAGCACGCAGGGTGCTTTGTTGGAGATGATCGAGCGGAATGAACAGTGAGGAGAGACCATGAGATACCAAGTACGACCTGAGCCGATTGAACTGGAATTTGTCGATGCGGTACAGTGGTTTCCAAACACAGGAGGTCACCCGCTGGTAGCCCCGTTCGTAGAAGAGGGAAAAATTCGGGGGCAACTGAAAGGCACCGCTGGAATTGCTTTTATCGACGCCGGCGACTGGATCATAATTGAGGAGGGAAAATACGGCCGGGTCTATCCTTGGTCTGGTGAGCATTTCCACGAGCACTTTATCTTGGCTTGAACTTTTGTCAGCTTCTTGACACCAACACGGACGGAGGTAGTACAATGAGCGAAGCTGAAGTCAGCATTGAACAAGTCATGGCCCGCCGGTTCGAGCTGGTGGAGCAGATGGCGATCATCGCGGGGCGCCACAAGAACGAGCTGGCCCCGCTCGGCGAGGAGTTGGATCTGTGCGAGAAGTACATCTGGCAAGCGATGGGCGAGCTGCAGCAGGTGAGCACGACGTTTGGCACGGCCTTTTTCAAGGGCGGCAGCCGGGCGCAGCTCGACAAGGACGCATTCCCCACACTGCTTCGCTACATCGTGGAGTCGGCCTTTCTCGACTCGAGGCCTGATCCGAGAGCTACGACGGACGACATCGTGGAGCATATCCTCACACACGGGCGGTTCCAGTTGCTGAAGAAGGACGTGTCGAAGACCGCGGTGGAAGAGATCGTCGAGGCGGAGAAGACACCGCCGCCAGGCGTGAAGTACGAGACCTTCCGGACGCTGCAGTTCCGGAAGAAGAACTGAACTCACCAAGGAGGCAATACCCATGGCAGGCAATCAGGTAGCAGTCGTACCACAGGGACTTCAACTTCCGGCACACTTGCAGGGCGGCGATGTTGCGGCGCAGATCGCGGCTTACAACGCCGCAGCGGCGGGCGGCATCAAGGTCGGTGGATTCCCGCGGATCAGTATCAAGGGCGGCAAGTTCCACGAAGTGTCGGGCGGCGAGAGTGCGACGCTCATGCAATCGGGCACCAATCCGCCCGTGCCGCTCATGCTGCTCGAGGCGGTGATCGTGAGCGCGAATCCGAACCTCACGAAGGCCTACTATGAGGGCGAGTATGTACCGGGCGACGACCGCGAGCCGGTCTGCTCAAGCGACGACGGTACCGTGCCGGACGCGCACATCGGCCAGAACGAAGGCACGAAGAAACAGGGTGACGCATGCGCCACGTGCCTGAAGAATCAGTGGGGATCCAAGATCTCGAAGATCTCCGGCAAGGAGGTCAAGGCCTGCACGGACAACAAGCGCCTCGTGCTCCTGCCGGCGGCCGACCTGGGCTACAAGGCACTGGCCTTGAACATTACTCCCGCGGCGCTCGGTGATTGGGGTCAGTACGTGAAGGCCCTCTCGGGCCGCGGCGTACCGGTGAACTCGGTAGTGACGAGCATTACGTTCGATAACAACGCGTCGTTCCCGAAGCTTCTCTTCTCATTCAACCGGTTCCTGAGCGTGGAGGACTTCGAGCGCGTGAAGCAGCGCGCCGAGGGTGAGGACGTCAAGAGCATCGTTCGCATCCAGCGGGCTCCGCAGGCGCCGAAGCCGGCTGCCACTACCCCGGCTACTGCTCCGGCCACACCTGCTACCAGTGGGTTTGGTGCGCCGGCCCCCGCAGTCGCCCCCGTAGTCACCCCCGAACCTGCGCCCAAACGCACGCCGAGGAAAACAACCCGGCCCGAACCCGCACCGGTGGATACGTCCGACATCAGTCACCTGCCGCCTGCCATCCGGGCGGCGGTGCAGGCGGTCGGCGCTGACACCCCGGCGGGCCTTGCGATCATCATGCAATACCCGAAACCTGCAGCGCCGGCTCCCGCGCCCGAGGTCCCGCCTTCGGCCGCACCTGTTGCAACCCACGGGTTCGGAGCGGCGTCGGCCATACCTCCGGCCGGAACTTCTGTTGGTGAGAGCCTGCGTGCGATCCTGGCAAGGAAACTGGGAGCACCGACCACATGAGCAAGGACTTCGAGCAGGTGCTCGATCGCACCGGCCTGACGCGCGGAGAGCTGGCGAAGCTCTACGGTGTCAGCCGGCAGGCGATCTACTACTGGAAAGACACGGCCCTCAAGCGGACGAACACGTACACCGCACGCATGGCAGAGACGATCACCCGGGCGCTGCTCATGGCCATCGCGCGCGGTATCCTACCGCTCCCCGTGATGGACCGGGGGCAGCGGCGCAAGAAGATCGCGTCCATGGCGAGGACCCTACAGGCGCTGAAACCCGCACCGGTGAAGTAGCCCGGGCGTGGATACGCTCGTGGTTCTGGACAGCGAGGACCGCAAGCGGGCCATTGAGACCTTGCGGGCACACCACTACACGCACAGCGTTCCTTCCGGAAAGAGTCACTATATGCAGTACGCGGACGCGCTCGTTGTGTGGTCCATACCCGCCAACAAGAACATCGCGCAATTCATCCTTGGCTGGCCCGGCCGCGTGTGGGAGCTGTCCCGACTGTGGGCACCAGACGGGCACGCAAAGAACCTGTTGACCCAAGCAATCAGTGCGGCAACCGGTGCGCTGCGTCGTATTGAAAATCCAGACGCAGTGGTCAGCTACGCAGACCCTAACGTAGGGCATAAGGGAGGGGTGTATCGTGCTGCGTCCTGGATCTATCACGGGCAAAGCGAGGAGGCTAGGGCCTACCGTGGAACCGCGGGAGAGATCATATCTCGTCGCGCATTTCACTCTGGTAATCGCAGCCTGAAGAAAACCGAGATCGAAGCGCTGGGGTATGTGCAGTTGAAGCTCCCGGGGAAGGAGCGCTTCGTGCGCCCGCTATCCCGTCGAGCCAAGCGAGCCCTCGCGGCATGAACCCCTTGGACTTTCTCCGACGAGTTTTGCCTGCGAGTGGCTTGTACATTATTGCCCGGCTCGTCAAGGACAAGTGGTGCCATCAGGTCTGTGCCTCGCTTGAGGAGGCTGCAGCATACGCGTTGCAGTTCGACTCTCAGGGCGTGCCGACCTATCACGCCTGCGCCGCGTATCGCGAGCGCTCGGTCGAGGGGCATAAAAATGGACAAACGTTCCACCAGGTGCGCGTGCAGCGGAACGTACGTGCAATCCGTTCGTTCTGGATGGACCTTGATGTCAAGCCCGAAGTTCAAGGTGCATTTGAATCTCAAGGTGCGGCTTTAGAGGCGCTCGTCGACTTCTGCGCCACAACCAAACTTCCGCTGCCAATGGTCGTGTCATCCGGCGGCGGCATACACATCTACTGGACACTCACCGATGAAATCCTCCCTGAAAGCTGGAAGCCGATCGCCGAAGGGCTCAAAAAGCTCGCCGCGCGGTACCACTTTCGCGCTGACCCCGCATGCACCGCTGATCCTGCTCGCGTTCTCAGAACGGTTGGCACGTTTAACCGGAAGCTGGCAGAAAGTCCGCGAGCCGTCGAACTTATTGCTGATGCGGGTTACATCGAGTTGCCCGTGTTCCGGGACCTTGTCGTTAGTGCCCTTGCGAAGCTCGGGGAAAAACCCGAGGAGGCAATCAAAGTCCGCGAGACCCAGGTCGAACAGCTCAATCAGGCCTTCGCGATCCAGCAGGACTTCCCGCCCTGTTCAGGTGAGAAAGTGGCTACCCGCTGCGCGCAGCTTGCGAGGTTCAGGAATACTCGAGGGAACATCCCCGAGCCGCTCTGGTACGCGAGTATCCAGCTCCTCGCCCACTCGATCGAGGGCGATGAACTCATCCATGCGTGGTCAAGTGGATACGATGGTTACTCGCGAGAGGAGACGGCCGGCAAGATCGAGCAGATCCGCTCGCAGGGGATAGGCCCCACACTCTGCAAGACCTTCGAGTCCGTGAATCCTGGTGGGTGCGATGGTTGCGCATTCAAAGGCAAGATCTCCTCGCCCATACAGCTCGGCACGTACGTCGCGAGCGCCCCCGCGCCGGTCGTGATAGAGCGAATCGAGGGGCGAGAGGTCCAGATTGAGTTGCCTCCCGTGCCGCCCCCCTTCACTCGGGGCGAGAAGGGCGGAATCTACACCGAGGAGGACGGCATCACGCTCAAGATCTATGAGTATGATTGCTTCCCGGTGGAGATTGCATACGACGAACGCCGCGGGTTCGAGACAATGCGGGTACGGCACCACCTGCCGCAGGAAGGCTGGCTCGAGTTTACCTGCCAGTCGGCGCTCCTTGCGAAGCCCGCTGACTTCGAAGTAGAACTCAGGAACAATCACGTCCAGCCGCTGATAAGGAACCGTATGGCCATGTACTTCGACTCCTACCTGCGAACGATCCGCGAGAAGAACAAGATGAAACGGCTGTTCAAGTCCATGGGCTGGAAGAATGACGACACCGAGTTCGTGCTCGGGGACCAGCTCTACCGCAAGGAGGATGTGCTGCAGACTGGCTACTCCCGCGGGTCGGATGAGTTCCTGGGGTTCTTCAAGGCCAAAGGTAGCCTCGAGGAATGGCGCAACCTCACAACGATCTTCCAGAATCCGGCTCTCGCGCCGCACGCATTCATGCTTCTGATCGCCTTCGCTGCGCCGCTTCTCAAGCTCGCAAACAAACAAGGCTTCACAGTTTCGGCCTATGGCGACACAGGCACCGGCAAGTCGACGATGGGTAAGCTCCTCGCTTCGGTCTATGGGCATCCTGAGCGGACCTGGGTACCGTACGATGCAACAGCGAATGCCCGGAGCGAACGGCTCGGGATGTACAATGCGCTGCCGGCCTACATGGACGAAGTATCCACCATGGATCCGAAGGACGTGCGCGAAATGATCTACTCGATTGCCACGGGCAAAGGCAGGGACAGCCTTACGCGTACGCGCGAGACAAGGAAAGGCCTCGATTGGACAACAGTCCTCGTGTGCAGCACGAACGATGCCATGCAGACCAAGCTCCAGATGGAGAAGGCGAACGCGGAGGCCGAATCGATGCGCCTCTTTGAGTTCCGTTTCCCGATGGCGTTGGCCTTTGCGGAACCCTCGCGCCGCATCCCGAGGATTCTTCTCGAGAACTACGGTGTTGCCGGTGCACGGTACATCGAGAACCTGGTGGCCCATCGGGATGTTGTCGCCCCCCAGTTGTGGAGCGCGGTCGAAACAGTCGAATCGGAGTTTGGTATGGCAAGCCAGGAGCGCTTCTGGACCCAGGCGATCGCATACACTCTCTTCGGTGGCGCACTTGCGCGCGAGTGGGGCGTCATCGATTTCGATCCCGATGTCATCCGCCCATGGATCAAGAAAGAAACCGTACGCATGCGCAGCGAGTTGAAGGACGCGGCCGTGACGCCGCTCGCGATCCTTGGTCAGTACCTGAACGAGCATGTGGGCGAACGGCTCGCCGTGACGAAGCTGAACACAGGCTTCGCAACGAACTACAAGCCCATGATGAAAATCTCTCAGCGCTGGGAGAAGGATGCCAATCAGCTCTTTATCGCTCGCGGGCACATCAAGGCCTATCTCGAGCGCCGCGGGTTCGACTATGGCGTGGTGCGGGACGATCTGCAGCATCGAGGAGTGCTCGTCACGGCGGACGCCCGCAAGGTTCTCGGAAGCAACACGGAGATCGGTGGCGGCCAGGTCCCATGCTGGAAGGTCCGCACGGACCACGTGGATCTCGGATTGGACGCGCCGGACGCGCCGTGAGAAACTAGGGGGTCGGCAGTAAACCTGTCGTCCCCTCGCGCTGCCTCCTCCCTCGCCTCCTGGCGCGAGGGTTCTTTTTATACGCGAAAGTGTACGAAGCGTGCCAAGTTTTGCATACGACCGGGGCCTAATATATTAGGCACTAGCCAGGTTACAGCCTGGTTTATTAGGCAGGCAGGCCAGGTCGTAGTCTGCTTACGACGCGATCACGTAATCCGTGCGAGTCAGCGTGCTCGTGCCGCCTGAGTTCGTCGCAGTGAGACGGACGCTCCAAGTGCCGGCAGCGAAGCTCTCGGTCGGGCTCTGTGCAGTTGGCGTGCCAGCAAACGCTACCCAGCCAGCGCCGGAGTTCTTTTCCCACGACCACGAGGCGGGCGTGTTGGTCGAGGAGTCTGTGAATCCCACTGAGAGCGGTGCCGCGCCTGAGAGCGGCGTGCCGGTGAAGTTCGCAACCGTTGGGTTCGTGATGGACAGCACGAACGATTTGCGCCCGCCCGGATTAAACACCGTGCTCCATGCGCGGGCCATGCTACGCTCCCTTGCCGATCGCGCGAACGCTTACCACGGCGCTGTCGGCCGCGGCAGAGACCTTGATTTTCAGGGCATAGAGCGGGGCGACGTCAAGAATAATCCAGCCCGTGGTGCCTGCGGCCTGGGCAGTCAGGTCGCCGCTCGTGCCGATGACGAGCCCGATCGGAGTCGTGTAGTCCCCGGCCGTGTCGTAGAGCGCCTGGAACGCACCGCTCGGATGCATCTGACCGTGGACTTGGAATGCATCCAGCGCTTGGGTAGCAACCGTGAATTCGATACCGACTTCGGTGATTCCGTCGAGCGGGAGAGTCAATACCTCCGTCGTGCCGGCCGCGGGGACCGAGACGGAAAGGTTCTCTGCGAGGACACTTCGGGGAAGGCTGCTGGTTGATTGGGCCATGGTTATTTCTCCTGTGCCCACTTGCGGGCGGTGTTCAGATCGACTACTGCCTTTGCGCCTTTTCCAGCGAGCGCTTCAAGTTGCTCCTCAGCTCGAGCCAGATCCTGTTGAATTCCTCGTTCAAGCTCGGTTCGACTGAAGACTGCTCGATCAGGGTCTGCGGCACCGGGCGCGGGGGCGGGCACGATGTTGGTACGGGCACGGGCTCGAACGTCGCGCAACTCGCGCTCACGAAGGCCAAGCTTGCGGCGAAGATCCTTGTTCTCAGCATCGGCAACCTCCTTCAGCTTCTTGTCCTTAACTTCCTGCTCTTTCGCACGCGCCTTGGCCTGCTCGCCCAGCGCGCGTGTCGCGCTGACGAAGCCCTTATATTCCAGTTTGACCCGGGCAAGCTCCTGCTTGGCCGAATCGAGTCTCAAGCCCTGTATCCAGATTGCAAGCCCCAGGGCTGCGATCACGGCAGTGACCCCAAGGGCCATACCTATTTTAGGGCTTATGATATCCAGACTGGGCAGTTTCATTTTGGTAGCTCGAAGATTCGATCGACCCACCCGAAAAACCACGCGATCAACGGCAGGATCGCGGCCACGGCCGCCATCGTGATTTTGAATAGCCAGTTATCCGGGTCAAGTTTCATACCAGATCTTCCTCGCACACGGCCCGCTCGGCTGCCCGGCGGGAGACCAGGCCGGGCAGCTTCTGACCATCAGCATATACCCAGCGATCCAGCTCGGCGCAGGCACCTTTCAGGTCACCCTCGTTCGCCTTCTTCACCATGGTCGAACGGCAGAAATTGGACACCCCTGTATTATATGCGAAGGAAATGAACGCCGCACGCGGGCCGGGCGGTACGCGCGATTCGAGACACTCCATTACACCGGCCGCATGTTCGGCCAGATCATCCATGAGGAATTTCTCGCACTCGGCCTTGGTGTAGGGGCGGCCGAGTACGGCCGTCTTCGTGTGTCCCGCGCAGGCCGTCACGACCCCGATTGGATCAGTGTAGCCGCGCAGAATCATGC
>ERZ1292625.1345-Hain-H41-01um-R1-1345-length-29870-cov-7_pt1 | contig 29870 bp, 24 predicted proteins | sample MGYA00564400_ERZ1292625 | MGnify/ENA primary metagenome ERZ1292625 (study PRJEB36523, sample SAMEA6512639) | groundwater metagenome | collected 2019-01-08 | study: AquaDiva: Metagenomics assemblies of 32 groundwater samples | reverse complement strand
GGGTACAGGACATGGGCTATGGGTTTGGCTTCCCCTTGTTTAATTTTTATCCGCCACTCCCCTATCTGATAGGGGAGATCTTTAGAGTTTTTGGCATTTCTTTTGTCGACACGGCCAAGAATTTATTTATTTTGTCGTTTGTGACGTCTGGAATTAGTATGTATTGGCTGGCGAAAAATTTCTTTGGTCGTTTTGGAGGAGTCGTTTCGGCAATTTTCTATGTCTGGGCTCCTTACCACGCCGTTGACGTCTATGTCCGGGGGGCAATGAACGAGGCTTGGGCTTTAATTTGGTTTCCGCTAATTCTTCTTTTTATCTACAAGATAATTAAAGAAAAGAAAAAGGTATTTAACTTAATGATTGGCCTTGCCCTGTCCCTTTTCGGACTCTTAACGTCGCACAATTTAATGGTTCTCATTTTTGCCCCGGTTGCCGGGGCTTGGTCCCTAATTTGGCTGATTAAAGAAAAATCGTGGCGACGAGTTGCCCATTTGATCGCGGCCGGAATTTTTGCCATTGGCTTGTCGGCTTTTTTTACGTTACCGGTTTTGGTCGAGCAGAAGTTCGTCCAGACCGAGACGCTCGTCAAGGGCTATTATGAATATGTCGCCCACTTTGCGACAATTTCCCAATTGCTAATTTCCAGGTTTTGGGGTTACGGGCCGTCCGTCTGGCTCGAAGGCGACGGCATGAGTTTTCAGCTTGGTCATGTCCACTGGATTTTGTCACTATTAGTCGGCGGCCTGATCGTTTATAAATTCATAAAAACCAGGAAGTTTGACTATTTTCTAGTGCCTAGCGCCTTTTTGCTGACCGTCGGTTGGTTTGCCGCTTTTATGACACATTTGAAATCGGTTTTCATTTGGCAGGCAATCCCTCCACTTGCCTATGTCCAGTTTCCCTGGCGGTTTCTAACACTTGTGATACTTGGTTTTTCATTTATCGCCGGCAGTTTGACAAATCTTTTACCGAAGAAAATTTCATATGTAGCAGCGGTTGGTTTAGTCGCTTTACTGCTCGTCCTAAACTGGAATTATTTCACTGTTCAAAACGGCAAGCTCGGGGCTCTAACTGATACGGAGAAGTTTAGTGCTGCCGCTTGGGACCTTCAGCAAACAGCTGGAATTTATGATTATTTGCCAAAATATGCAGTTACTGCTCCAAAAGAGCCACAAGGTAAAGGTGGCCTAACCGAAGTTATGCGGGGCCAGGCTAAAGTTACAAACCCATATCAAAAAAGTAACTTTGCTAGCTTTGACGTCGACGTCACCGATGCCGAATCTCAAATCAGGGTCGGAATTTTTAAATTTGACGGCTGGCGGGCCTATGTCGATGGCCGCGAAACCGAAATCTATGTGCCGGAAGAGGAACAGTGGGGTCGCTCGTGGATTAAGGTTACCGGGGGAGTCCACAAAATAACTTTTAAGTTTGCCAATACCCCAATCAGGACAATTGGCAATGCCATTTCCATTGCCTCATGGCTTTTGCTCCCGGCCCTTATCATATGGCGAAAAAGATTATCATTTTTGGCTTAATATTTGCATTAACGCTTGCTCTCTATTTTCCGGTTTTTAAAGTTTATTTCACCGGCGATGATTTTTTCCATTTTAAGATTGCGGGCAATTTATTTGGTTTGCATCCGGTTTCCCAGGGAGGATATGCTTTTTATAGACCAATCTTTAGGGAGCTTCTCTATAGTATATCCTACAAGCTTTGGGGCCTAAATGTTCTGCCATTGAGGATATTTGCTTTCGTTCTGCACTTTGCAAATGTGGTTTTGGTATTTATTTTAACGAAAAGAATGTTTAAAAACCTGCCTGCGCAGGCAGGAGAGAAGATTGCATATCTGACTGCATTTTTCTTTTCAGTCTCTGCGGCAAACGCCAGTGTTATTTACTACCTTGCGGGTGGGCTACAGGCCCAAGGTGCAGCCTTCTTTGTCTTTCTTTCATTGCTATTGTTTCCAAAGCATAAATTATTTGCATTTTTGACTTTTGTACTTTCTTTGATGTCCCACGAGATTGCTGTGATCACGCCTATGCTTATTGCCGGGGTTATGTTTTTAAATAAAGATTTTAAGATTAAATACCTTTTGCCGTACCTGCTAGTACTGGGTGTTTATTTGTATATAGATTTTGGTGTAATTGGATTCTCAAGAAGTGAAGTTCAATATATGCCGTCTCTAAACATAAAAACTTTATTTAATAGCCTGTTTTGGTATGGGCTTTGGTCTTTTGGTCTTCCCGAGACGATGGTCGACCTTATTGGCCCGGGATTAAAAGTAAACCCCGATTTGATGAAAAATTGGGGAGATACTTATAGATTTGTTTTGCCGGGGTTTGGCCTTTCGATAGCTTCACTATTAATACTCATAATTGGTAAGATAAAGTCGACGGGTTTTAAAAAAGAGATTGCCTTTCTTGCATTTTGGTTTGTAGTGGGTATTTCAACAGTTTTACTGCTTCCTTCACATAAATCGACTTATTACCTGGTGTTATCACTTCCTGCTTTTTGGGGAATTATTTCATATTTTATTTTTGATAAATCTAAACTAAATAAAATTCTATCGGTGGTGTTTATGGTTGGGTTTCTTATCATGACCTATTTCTCGGTAAGAAACATGAATCAGACTTATTGGGCAGCCCAGAGGGGAAGACTGTCTCAAAAGATAGTCAATGATTTTAAATCTCAATACCCAACTCTCCCCAAGGGAGCCACTGTTTATATGAAGAATGACCCGAGTTATCCGTTTATTTCTGAGGGTTGGGGAGGCACTTCCAAACAAGCAAGTCTGATTCTTTCCGGATCAGTCGCCCTTGAGCTTCTATATAAAGACCCCACCCTGAAAGTTTATTATCAGGATCTTGATCCGATACCGGAGGGTGAAGCTTACGAGTTCGTGGTAAAATTGTAACGTGGAAGGTGAACACCTTGATCCTACAGCTGAGATTTCTCTTGAGACTGTTAAGAAGAGGTCTGTTAAAGGGGTAGTTATTTTGACCGGCAGAACCTTTTTTCTTCAAATACTTGGGGTTGTGGCAGTTGGATTTTTGGCTGCATACCTGGGGCCGCTTGAGTGGGGAGTTTTTGCAATTCTTAATGCTGTTATCAATTTTCTTAATTATTTCTCTGATGTCGGACTAGCTGCCGCTTTGGTCCAGAAAAAAGAAAATCCGAGCGAGGCGGACCTTAAAACTACTTTTTTTGTGCAAGAAGCTTTGGTGTTTGTAATTATTGGCGTACTTGTTGCATTGACACCGTTTTTTACCTCGAAGTTTGCCCTGGGTAGTGACGGCGTTATCCTTCTTTATGCTCTTGCTTTTTCGTTCCTGCTTTCCTCACTTAAAAGTATTCCATCGGTTCTTCTTGAGAGAAAGCTTGAGTTTATAAAGCTTACCTTCCCCCAGATTGTCGAGCAGGTTGTCTACTATGTGGTATTGGTTGTGTTTGCGGTCAAAGGCTTTGGTTTGGTGAGTTTTACCTATGCCGTTGTACTGCGAAGTATAGTCGGACTGGTTTTAATCTATATCCTTCAGCCATGGAAGCCGGGACTGGCTTTCTCGACCCAAAGCCTTAAGGGGCTCTTTAGGTTTGGGGTACCATATCAAGTAAATACCTTTCTAGCAGCGGTAAAAGACGATGGTATTACCTTAATACTGGGAACTATTCTTGGGCCAGTTGGCATCGGATATTTAGTTTTTGCCCAAAAGTTTGCCCGTTACCCACTAACTTTCTTTATGGATACTGTAACTAGAGTTACTTTTCCGGCTTTTTCGAGAATGCAGGAATCAAAGGAGAGTTTGGAAAGAAGTGTTACAAGATCGATTTTTTTCATCTGCTTCTTGGTTTTTCCATCCCTTGCGGCGATGGTTATTCTTGCCCCGAGTGTTATTTCACTTATTCCCAAGTATGCAAAGTGGGCTCCTGCTCTGACTGCATTGGCCTTTGTTTCTATTAACTTTGCATTTGCGGCAGCAACAACCCAACTGACAAATCTACTTAATGCTGTTGGGAAAATTAAGATAACCTTTTACCTGATGATAATGTGGACAGCACTTACTTGGATTTTTATTCCTTTCCTGGCCAAAACATATGGAGTTGACGGCGCGGCCGCGGGTTATGCCATTGTCGGAGTATCTTCAATAATAGCTATTATAGTCGCGAAAAGGTATGTCAATTTTTCTCTGTCGGATTCAGTTGTTAAACCTTTACTTGGAACATCGGCTATGGCGGCCGTTATTTTGATTCTCAAAAATATTCTACCCGTCAGTTTTTACTCACTAAGTATACTAATAATAGTTGGCCTCGTCGTTTATGGAGTCGTCATGGTGGGCCTTATCGGCGCAAGCCTCATTGAAGATGTTAAAAAAAGCACTAAAACTATTTTTTCAAAATAAATTAAGGTTCCTTGTCATTATTCTTGGGAGTATTTCGTGGATTGTTACGGTTTTTAAAAGCGGACTAAACTATCCATTCGGCATTGGTTTCTGGGGTGCAAATGGCCACGACGGCGTTTGGCATATTGCTCTTGCTAACTCACTAGCTCGAGGTTCGCTTGAGATGCCGACTTTTGCCGGAGAAACTTTAAAAAATTATCATATCGGTTTTGATTTACTACTAGTACTGATTAATCGATTAATTGGAATTCCAATTAATGTTTTATATTTTCAGATTATTCCGCCAATTCTGGCGGTCTTAATCGGAATCCTGACCTATAAATTGGTAATTTCCTGGACAAAGCCAGACAGGGCCGCGCTCTGGGCGACATTTTTTGTCTATTTTGGCGGTAGTTTTGGTTTTGCCCTTGGGAAAGGCGAGTCTGCATTCTGGTCCCAGCAAGCTATTTCGACTTTGATTAATCCCCCCTTTGCCCTCTCATTGATTTTTATACTTTTGGGTTTGGTTTCTCTTTTGAAATACCAGAAATCATTTAGCATTTGGGACTTAGCATTTAGCATTTTGTTTTTTGGAGTTTTAATAGAGATCAAAGCCTATGCCGGTATCTTAGCGCTTGGTTCCCTTCTTGTCTCGGGCGTATGGAGAGTAATAAGAGAGAAAAAATATGATTATCTATTTGTTTTTCTTGGTTCTACTGTTCTATCACTTGTCTTGTTTCTACCTTTAAATAGCGGCTCAGGGAACCTTCTTGTTTTTCAGCCCTTTTGGTTTTTGGAAACCATGATGGGTTTGACCGATCGAGTCGGCTGGCTAAAGTTTGGTGAGGCGATGGTCAATTATCGTGCTGGAGGAGTTTGGGTCAAAGCTCTTGCGGCCTATGGCGCCGCGTTTATGGTCTTCTTGGTCGGCAACTTGGGCACAAGACTAGTTTTCGTAAAACAGATTATTGGCAAGCTCGATAACTTAAGAATTTTTATACTAAGCATTATTCTCGGTGGAATTTTAATACCAATGCTTTTTCTCCAGAAAGGAACGCCGTGGAATACAATTCAGTTTTTTTATTATTCGCTCTTTTTCTCGGCCATTTTGGCTGGGATTGCCGCCGCAGATATTCTTAAAAGGCTTAACACTACCATATTTCGAATCATAGTAGTGCTGGGAATTTTAACCTTAACTTTGCCGACCTCGGCCATTGCTTTGAAAGATGTGTATTTACCAGCTCGGCCTCCGGCGATGATTTCCAGAGCCGAACTTGAGGCCTTAAACTTTCTCGCCAAGCAAGAAAATGGAGTTGTTTTGACCTATCCATTTGATGAATTCAAAGCAAAAGATGCAATTAGTAATCCCCCAAGACCGTTATATCTCTACGCTTCGGCCGCCTATGTTTCGGCCTATGCAAATAAGCCGATTTATCTTGAGGACGAGATTAATCTCGATATCACCGGTTATGATTGGCCGGGCAGGCGTAAAAAAGTTTTCGAATTCATTGGCCAGACTGACGTCATAGAGGCAAGACAATTTTTGGAAGAAAATAAGATTAAATATCTCTATTTGGTCAAAAAATCCAGCCCGCTGGTTGGCGAAGAGCTAAAACTCGGGTCAGGACAACTGGGTATAACCAAGATTTTCGATAACAGTGAGGTGAGTATTTATCGGAATTAGCCAGTTCATGCTACAATTAGGCGTGGCTAAGGTAAGTGTAGTTGTAAACGTAGTACTCGAAGAAATTGGCTTTTTGCCTCGTTGTCTGGCCTCAATTGAGAGCCTGGCTTCCGAAATTGTCATTATTGATATGACGCCTCCGAGTTCTGGTGTAACTAAAATTGCTGAAAAGTATAAGGCTGTGGTTTTTCGACATCCATTGAACCCCATTGTGGAATCTGTCAGAAATTTTGGAATTTCAAAGGCTAATTGTGAGTGGGTTTTGGTTCTTGATCCTGACGAGGAGCTTTCAGATTCGCTTCGAGAAAAGTTAACCAAGATAGCCAAACATCCCGGCGCCGATTATTTTGGAATTCCAAGAAAAAATATTGTTTTTGGCAAGTGGCTTAGGTACTCGCGCTGGTGGCCCGACTATAATATCCGTTTTTTTAGGAAAGGACACGTTGCTTGGGACGAAGCTATCCATTCTATTCCAAGAACGTCGGGTAAAGGGGCGGACCTTTTACCAGAGGAGAAATATGCCATTATTCACCATCACTATGATTCTGTCGATCAATTTTTGACAAGAATGAGTAGATATACGACTTCCCAGGCTGAACTTAAGATAAGCGACGGTTACAATTTTGTCTGGAAAGACCTTATTGTAAAACCAGTTTCTGAATTTTTGAGTCGTTTTTTCGCGGGACAAGGATATAGGGATGGGGTCCACGGACTTGCTCTATCAATGCTTCAGGCTTTTAGTGAATTGGTTGTTTATCTCAAAATTTGGTCCAACTCTGCAGAAGCTACACGGGACAAGCAATTAGATATAGCGGAAGTGGTGAGAGTCATGAAAAATGTCGAGAAAGATATCCATTACTGGCAGGCGGACGCACTTTTCAAAAGTAGCGGCAAGTTTATACACAGATTAAGAAGAAAACTTAAGATATGACAAAGGTCTCCATTGTAATCCTGAACTGGAATAGAGCAGATGATACTATTGACTGCTTGAGGTCAGTAAATAAATTAAAAATTAAGGATTTTGAACTTGAAGTGGTAATCGTCGACAACGGATCGGATGATATCTCAAAACTCAAAAGTCAAATCTCAAAACTACAACTTAAATCTCAAAATTTGAAAATCATCGAGAACAAAAAGAATCTTGGTTTTGCCGAAGGCAACAATACAGGTATTCGATATGCGCTTAAGAACGGGGCTGATTATGTATTGGTTTTAAATAACGATACCTTAGTCGACAGAAATCTTGTGGTTGAGTTTTTGAAAATATCACAATCTGACCCAACTGTTGGCGCCATTAACCCGAAAATTTATTTTGCGCCCGGATTCGAGTTTCACAAAGATCGGTATGACAAGAGAGTTTTGGGAAAGGTGATCTGGAGTGCAGGAGGCAGTGTTGATTGGAAAAATGTTTACGGCCAAAATCGAGGCGTTGACGAAGTTGATAGTGGTAAATATGACAAATCTTCGGAAATTGACTATGCAGTAGGAACTTGCCTCTTTTTAAGAGCAGAGGCTCTAAGAAAAACTGGAATCTTTGACAAAGGCTACTACCTTTATTACGAAGATACGGATCTCTCTCAAAGGCTAAGATCAGATGGTTGGAAAGTAATTTATGTACCAGAGGCTATTATTTGGCATAAGGTTGCACAGAGTTCGGGTATAGGCAGCGGCTTAAATGACTACTACACGACTAGAAACAGAATGTTATTTGGAATGAAATATGCTTCATTGCATACAAAGTTTGCTCTTTTGCGAGAAAGCGTAAAATTATTACTCACTGGGCGCAAATGGCAGAAAGCCGGTATTAAGGATTACTATTTAGGAAAATTTGGAAAAGGAAGCTATAAATGATTAGTGTAGTAATCTTAGCCGGAGGCAGGTATGACAAAGAACTTTTTGAGAAATGTCTTGACTCTGTCTCCTGGGCTGACGAAATTATTCAAGTCAAAACAGATAGACTAAAAGGAAGCTTTGCCGAGTGGAGAAATACTGGTGCCAAAAGGGCCAAGGGAGATTGGCTACTTTATGTTGATACCGATGAACAAGTAACTCCCGAGCTTGAAGCTGAGATAAGAAGAAGTACTTTGGAATATGATTTTAACGCCTATGCAATCCCCAGGAAAAACTTTATCTTTGGCAGAGAATTTAAACATTCGGGACAGTGGCCCGATTACCAGAAAAGGCTTTTTAGAAAGAAAACCTTTAAGAGTTGGAGTGGAAAACTCCATGAGACGGCAAGTTATGCTGGTGAGCTTGGGTATTTAAAAAATCCTTTAATTCATATAAAACACAAAAATCTTTCCGAGATGGTTGCAAAGACGAATGATTGGAGCGAGGTTGAGGCCAAGCTCATGTTTGAAGCTCATCACCCGCCGATGAACATTAGAAGATTCGTTGGTGCGATTGTCCGTGAATTCTGGCTCAGAATGATTAAACAAATGGCCTTTCTTGATGGCGGTGAAGGAATTATCTATGCAATGTATCAAGTCTTTAGCCGGTTTGTTTCATATGCCAAACTCTGGGAGTTACAAATAGGTCGTGATTCGAATTTGCGAATTCATGCTAATGATCCTAATGGCTACAAATAATTAGTAACCATTCGTTTCATTCGAATAAATTAGTATATTGGTATCGAATTATATGAGAGCCGCAATTTATAGTCCATATTTAAAAACTCTTGGGGGTGGCGAGAGATATGTCTTCTCGGTTGCCAGGGTTCTACTTTCTTGTGGCTATAGCGTTGACATCGAGTCGGTAGACGTATCAATTATTGACCGGGCGGAGGAAAAATTTGGCTTTAGCCTTGATGGCTTAAGCATAGTGGATAGTGTTAACCGCGGCAATGGCTATGATTTATGTTTCTGGCTTTCTGATGGAAGTGTACCCACTCTATTAGCCCGCAAAAATATACTCCATTTTCAACGCCCATTTTGGAATGTAGATGGGAAAAGTTTACTTAATAGAATGAAGTTTATGAGAATTAACAAGGTTGTAGTTAATTCCGAATTTACCAAGAGATTTATCGACAAGGAATATCCGGTTGAGAGTTTAGTTTTATACCCTCCCGTTGATGTCAAGAAATTTAAAAGCGGCAAGAAAGAAAATTTAATTTTGTATGTCGGCCGTTTTTCGCAGCTTGAACAATCCAAAGGACAGGATGTGCTGCTTCGGTCTTTCAAGAAATTATATGATGCTGGAAATAAGGACTGGAAATTGATTCTCGCCGGCGGCAGTGAAGTCGGAAGAACAAGTTATGTTGACAGACTTAAAGAAAACGCAAAAACATATCCGGTCAAAATCATCGAGAATCCAAAGTTTCCAGAACTTAAAGATCTTTATTCAAAGGCTAAAATTTTTTGGTCGGCGTCAGGCTACGGAGTAAACGAGACAAAGGAACCAAATAGAGTCGAACATTTTGGTATAACCTTAGTTGAGGCAATGTCGGCGGGACTGGTTCCTTTTGTGTTTGCAGCAGGAGGACATAGAGAAATTATGAAGGATTCTGAAAACGGTTTTTTGTGGAAGACGACGAGCGCACTGATTAATAAAACTGAAAAACTAGTATCCGACGAGAGATTGCTTCGGAGGCTGGCGCTGGCGGCCAAGAAAGATGTTCAAAAATATTCGTATGAAAGATTTGCAAAAGAATTTTTATCTCTTATTTAGTCTGGTTGGCGGATTTATAGTCAGACTGATTGCTACTTCGGGGCATAATTTAATGTTTGGCTATGACGAAGTCACGGACCTCATTCTCACCAAAAGGATTGCACTTAATCAAGACCTAATCGCTATCGGCAAGGCAATTTACGGCAATCCCGATTTACGCCACGGAGTGCTATCTTACTACTTAATGGCCCCGGCCGTTATCATATCTCAGGATCCTACTTTTATCGCCATTTGGAACGGCTTATTTAGCCTCGCTACGGCCGTGATACTATATTTCATCGCTAAGTCACTGTTTAAGAACACTAATACAGGGATTGTCGCCGCGGCGTTATTTGCTTTTTCATACCCCGTCATTGGTTTTTCAAATTGGGTCTCGCACCCGACTTTCGCACCATTGTTTGTTTCACTTTTTTATTTGGGTTTGATAAAAATATCTGAAGGCAGTAAGTGGGGTTATATCTTGACAGCTATCTCGCTTGGATTTGCAATCCAGTCGGATTTGCTATTTATATATCTGATTCCAATTCTTTTTATATTTCTATTACTGTTTCGACCAAAATTTCCTGGCTTGAAGATACTACTTATTTCTGCCTTGTCTTTTTTGACAGTGATGTCCTCATTTATTTATTCTGAGATTAATTTTAACTTTTCTACGACGAGAACGGTTCTAAATTTTTCAGGGAGCCTTGATGCAAGCAAGGTTCCCATTGCTGAGCGAGCAGTCGCTTTCCTAAATAATTATTTTGCAGTTTTTGCGGCGAACCTGATTCCACAGGCACCAAACTTAGGAATATTACTCGCCGTTTTAATTGTGTTGGTAATTATTTACTACCGAAAATATTTCCTGATTTTTTTTCTGTTTTCCCCGGCGATTATGCTTATTGTTGGCTTTCATGCCAAATCCTGGAGCTTACTGGGTGCACTGCCCGCGATTTCACTTGCGATTGCCTTCGTAATTTCCAAAATTAGACTCAAACCTTTAATGATCATCGCGGTCGTCTTGATTGTTTTCCTAAACACAAAAGCGACACTGACAGCTAAGGCCGAGAGTAAATTCTTTATCAGTATACCCAAGTCTTCCGTCTTATCCTCGCAGCTTGCCGTGATTGACTATACTTATGAATCGTCTGGCGGCCGGCCATTTTCGATTGATGCCGTGAATTATCCGCTTTATGTAAACAGTTATTGGTCGTATCATTATCCCTGGTATGGAGCTAAAAAGTATGGTTATATGCCAACTTGGTCTGGCAGTGACCAACTATATCCATACAGTACACTTTCAAAATCAACCGGAGATGAGGAGTATGTTTACTTAATGATAGATAATACGCCGGATATTCCCTCGTGGGCAAAAGAGGACGGTAAAAAATATTGGGATGAACGGTCTGGCGTTATGGAAGAAAAGGAGATTGAAGGTTTTATCGTTCAGAAAAGAAAGATTTACCGATGAAGAAGTTTTTGCCGGTAGCACTTATGCTTATTATTGTCCTTGCTTTTTTTTGGAAATTTTTTCTCAAAAACCAAATACCGTTTCCTGGTGATTTTGTTGTCGGAATCTATTTCCCGTGGCTTGATTATAAATGGGGGTTTCCGGCTGGTGTCCCGATCAAAAATCCGATCATGGCAGATGTTCCTTCATTTATTTATCCAATGCAGATGTTTGCAATGAATTTAATTAAAGCTGGCCAACTTCCGCTTTGGAATCCCAATATTCTCGCTGGCTCTCCGCTGCTTGCGAATTTCCAATCGGCTCCTTTTTCTCCGACAAATTTCATTTATTTTTTGACAGATACCGTCAATGCTTGGGGTATTCAGATAATTCTTCAGCATGTACTGGCTGCAATTTTTACATACCTTCTACTTAGATATTGGAAGGTATCAAAAGCCGGATCGGTTTTGGGAGGGATTCTATTTGCGTTTTCCGGCTTTAATTTGATTTGGAGTCAGTGGAATGGCCACGCCCTCTCGGCGGCATTCATGCCGCTTATTTTACTACTTGTTGACAAATGGCTAGTGGAGGCAAAAGTAAAATACTTGGCACTATTTTCTTTTGCTTTTGGATTGCAAATTTTGTCGGGGTACCCTCAGGTTGTTCTTTACACAATCGCCGCGATTAGTATTTTATATTTAGTTAGAATTCGTGGGGCAGAAAACATTTTAAAGAAAACGATACTATTATTTGTTTTCGGTCTTCTCGGGTTAGGATTATCAGCATTCCAAATTTTACCGGGCGCAGAACTTCTTGGCAATTCACAAAGGTCAGTTGAGCCGCATCCTTTTGAATGGGCGTTTTTACCATGGCAGAAGGCAGTTACATTTATAGCCCCGGATTTTTTTGGAAACCACGCAACCAAGAATTATTGGGGGCCGCAAGACTATACATCAAATACCGGAATGGTTGGTATTGTTGGATTTGCACTAGCTCTCTTAGCCACAAGTTTAATTAAACGAAGCAGAGAAGTGTTGTATTGCTTCATTATCGCAATTCTTGCGTTACTTCTCGCACTTCCGACGCCGTTATCTATCTTTCTCTGGAAAAGTGGCTTTTTGGGGTTCAATGCTGCCTCCGCACACAGGTCACTCGTTCTTTGGAACTTGGCAATAGCGCTTTTGGCCGGATTTGGTTTCGACTATTTAGTAAGAAAAGCAAATCTAAAAAGCAGAGCCGTAGCGCTTCTTTTTCCACTGGCACTCCTCGTCGGTTTTGGGCTATACGCTTTTATCGCCGGAGAGACGGTTGGATTGAGGAATCTTATTCTGCCGGCGGGTGTTTTTGTGGCTACGGCTGTTATCGTTCTCGCATTGCCGCGATTTAGATTGGTGTTACTACTACTTGCTACTCTGGAGTTATTTTACTTCGGTTGGAAGTTTACGCCCTTTTTCTCGAAGAATTTAATTTATCCGACTACTCCGGTGATTGAATTTTTACAGAAAATTGGAAAGCCAAACAGAGTAGTGGCCGACAGAGTAATTCCCATAAACTTCTTAATGAATTACGGCATTGAAACGCTCGAGGGTTATGATGCGGTTTATCCCGCCAAAATCGCTGAGTTTATAGCCGCGGTTAACGGCAGTTACGGAAGCTTTAACAGCGTTAGGCGATATGCCATTGTCGATGATTATCATTCAGATTTACTTAATATAGCCAACGTAAAATATTTAGTTATTTTAAAAGAAAATGAAAAAGAGTATTTAAAAAACAGGAAATTCAAAAAAGTTTTTGAAGACAAATCAGTAGTTGTTTTGGAAAATCTAAATGCCCTTCCCAGACAATTTACGGCTAAGAATTGGGAAGTTGAAACTGACCCAGGGGAAACATTCGAAAAACTGAAAGGTTCGGAATTTAAAGTCGGCAAGAAAATAATTATTTCTGAAGCGCCGCCGAAAGATACCAAATTGATGTTATTTATCTCCGATTCCTATTATCCGGGGTGGAAGGCTTACGTTAATGGAGTCGAAACCAAGATTTTCAGGGCAAACCATGCTTTTAGAGCCATTGCCATACCCGAAGGTGATTATGAATTAAAGATGATCTATGAGCCCGAATCGTTTTATAACGGCCTCAGAATTTCAGCAATTTCAGTAGCTATGCTGCTAGTGTTTGTAATCCTAAGTGGTTTTCTATTCGCTTGATTCTACTTCTATCTTTTAAAATTTCTCTATCTAGCGTTTTGTCCACGTAATCCATTTTCTTTTCCAGTTTCCTGAAATTTTTCCTTGTTTCAGTTTGGAACTCTGTTAGCTTCAAATCAAGCTTTGTTAATTTTGAGTCAACCGATGAGATTTCGCTTCGGACGACCGTTTTTATCTGATTGAGATCGCTTTTTGTGAGCATAATCTAACTTAGCATTTCCCTTGTTTTTTGCAAGAATTCAAAAGACATCATATACTTGATCCAGGATGAGTGCGAAAGTTACTTTGGGACTATTAGTTATTTTCTTGGTTGGCTACTTCCTGCGGGTGATGTTTTTGCCGCAGAATGTGCTGACTTTTGGCTACGATCAGGCAAGAGATGCGATCATTAGCCGACAGATTTTAGCTGGAGACATTAAAATTCAGGGGCCGCCAGCGTCGACACCGGGGCTTTTCCACGGAGTTTTCTATTATTACCTTTTGGCGCCGGCATATTTGATAGGGAGTGACAACCCGGTTATATCGGCCTATTGGATTGCGTTTATTAATACCCTGGCTGTTTTTGTAGTTTTCTACCTTACTTACCGTATGACCAAAAAATATTTGACAGCCGGTCTCGCCGCGCTGCTTTTTGCCATTTCTTTTGAATCGACGCAGTACGCGACCTGGCTTAGTAATCCGACGACTTCGGTTCTGACGGTACCTTTAATGTATCTTAGTCTTTGGGCATGGCTAAAGGAGGGCAAAAAGTGGGGTCCTGTTGCCGCGGGAGTGGGCCTGGGGCTTTCTATTCAGTCAGAAATATTTCTTGTTTATCACTTGGTGCCGCTTGGGTTATGGCTTTTTGTCTCAAGGAAAACTGTTACTCAAAAACAGGTTTTGACATTTCTATTTTTTCTTCTTTTGAGCGTCTCGACAATGATTCTTGCCCAGATTAAGTTTGGCCTAGGGGCAACCTTTGATGGCATCAGAGGCCTCGCCGTTGGCGGCGATTCGAGCTTGGCTTATGCCAAGTCTTTGGGAGACTATTTAATTTTATACCTTAATCAAATTGGCAGGATTTTTGCTTTCAATAGTTATCCCGGAAACATCGGCTACGGTGGGGTTTTTGTTTTAGTGTTAATTTTTGTCTCGATTTTTAAGTCCAAAAAACTTGAAATTACACCTGAGCTTTTTCTTGTTAGCTGGCTTTTAAGCCATTTAAGTGTCGTTACGGTTGGGGGAACAAGTACTCCATTTTTGATGGTCGGGATTGGTCCCGCAGTTTCAATCATTATTGCGCTTTATCTTTCGAAATGGTGGTTCCCTCCTTCGCCAAAGGCTACGGCAGGGCAGGGAAGAAGATTGTTAGTTATAGTGATTTTAATCATTTTAGTTTTTGGCAACATTTCAATGATCGCCCGGGAAAATAAAAGCGGGTCAACACTTTTTGCGATTCAGAAAGACATGCTCTTATCAAAACAACTTAAAGCAGTTGATTTTACATATGAAAAATCCAAGGGTCAGCCATTTAGCATTAACACGCTCACTTCTCCGCTTTGGATCAATGTTGTTTGGTCTTATCTATATAAGTGGTATGGTCAGTCTAAATATGGCTACGTTCCCTCGTATCATGGCCATGATCAAGTAGGTATAATCGACAGTCTGCCCAAAGACAATGGTAGTGTTGGAAATTACTTCTTGATTCTTGAGCCGATGGGAGGAATACCCAATCAATATCTGGAGTTGACAATCGGCCAGGAGGATTCATACTCAAAACTTGTCAGCGAGATAAATTTTGGCGAGCTTAGAGTTCAAGAGCGCTTACGCAAATTATGAAAAAAAATGCAGAAGAATTACACCAAAACGTGCCGCCGGATTGGTACTATGCCTCAATTAAAAGAAATGTCTTTCAAAGATATTGGCATTATCGGCGATTTAAAAAGGTTAGAGAATTGATAGAGCCAGTTGAGGGGAAAATCCTTGATATTGGTTCAGCCGACGGCGTGTTTAGCAAGGTGGTTCTTGACGCCACGGGTGCCAAAAGTCTTATTGGAATCGATGTATTAAAGTCATCGGTTGATTGGGCCAATAAGCATTGGGGTTCGTCCCGAGTGAAATCGAGGGGTAAAATGAAATTTTTGGTTGGTGATGCCCATAACTTGAAATTTCCCAGTAATAGTTTCGATGCAGTGTTTGCTCTTGAGGTTTTAGAGCACGTTTTTGATCCTGTCAAAGTTTTTAAAGAAGTTAAGCGAGTACTCAAAAAAGACGGTTATGCAATTTTCCTTGTGCCATCTGACAATTTTCTCTTTACCATAATCTGGTGGTTTGTAACCAACTTCTGGTGGGCCAGAATCTGGCAGGATTGCCACGTCCAGTCTTTTTCGAAAAAAAATACATTGGCAAGCATAGTCGCGAAGTCCGGACTTAAAATTGAGGAGGATCAGAAATTTCTGCTCGGAATGTTGAGTGTAGTTAAAGCCCGCCGGCCTGCGCAGGCAGGAAAAATATGAATGTTTCTATAATTATTCCCAATTGGAACGGAATTGAGCTTCTGGCGAAGAACATACCTTTTGTCCTGACTGCAATTGGGAACAAAAAGAACAAAATTATTGAGACAATAGTTGTAGATGACGGTTCAACCGATAAATCTATTTCTTTTCTTCAAAAAAATTACTTGGGAAACATAAAAATCATTAAGCATACTAAAAACAGAGGTTTTTCATCGGCTGTAAATACTGGAGTCAGATCGGCCAAAGGTGAAATTGTTGTCCTTCTTAATACCGACGTTCGACCCGAAAAAGATTTTTTGGTAACTACTCTTCCTGTTTTTCGGGATAAGGACATTTTTGCGGTAGCCTTCCATGAACCAGGCCGGGGAATGACTAAAGGAGTTTTTAGGGACGGCTATATAATGCACGACCCGGTTCCTGAAAAAGGTCAAATCCATGAAACTTTTTGGGTGAGCGGGGGCTCGGGAGCTTTTAGGAGAAAGGCCTGGACTGCGCTTGGCGGAATGGATGAAAAACTTTTGAGTCCCTTGTATTGGGAAGATGTCGATCTGAGCTATCGGGCCCTAAAGCGCGGCTATAAGCTAGTTTGGGATCCTGGCGCTATTGTCCACCATGAGCCTGAATCAACAACTGGCAAACTCCCAAAAAACTATGTCAGGAATATTCAGGAGAGAAATCACCTGCTTTTTATTTGGAAAAATTTAACCAGCCCGAATCTGATTAGAAAACACATCGTGGGCATAGTAAAAAGAGTGATAAGTGGCCCGGGATATATAAAAATAGTCATAATGGCCCTATTTAAGCTGGGGATTGTTCTTAGGCAGAGGTTAAGAGAGAAAAAAGAAGCCAAAATCTCTGATGAAGCAATTTTTGCAAAATACTAAGGTAATCCATTTCATGGAAATATCAATTATCATCGTAAACTACAAAACGCCCAAGCTTACAAAAGCTTGTGTCGAGTCGATTAAAAAATACCCACCAAGGGTCGCATACGAAGTGATTGTGATCGATAACAGTAAAAACAACATTGGTTTTGCCGCCGGAAACAATAAAGGGATTCGCAGGGCCAAGGGCAAATATATCCTGCTTCTGAATTCGGATACAGAGGTTAAAAAAGGCGCGATCGACAAACTCTATGAATTTGCAAAGGGCCACCCGGACGCGGGGGCTGTCGTTCCTAAACTTTTAAATCCCGACGGCAGCACCCAGCCATCGTGCTTTCGACTGCCGACTTTGTGGTTAACTATCCGTCAGTATTGGTTTGGCGAGAAGGGCCTATTGGATAAATACGTTCCAGCCATCAGTCATCAGTCATCGGCCATTGTTGAGGAGGCCGTTATGGCAGCTTACCTAATAACTCCGACGGCCCTTAAAAAAGTGGGGCTGCTCGACGAACGTTATTTTTTTTACTTTGAGGATTTTGACTATGCCAGAAGAATTAAAAACGCGAGGCTAAAAATTTATTATCTTTCTGACCCAGAGGTGGTTCACCATCATGGCGCTAGTGGCAAGAACTTGGTAGGTTGGGAAAATCAATGGAGAAGGCTCATCCCAGGTAGTAAAGTCTATCATGGGTTTTTAGGACATCACATAATTAGAATAGCTATGTGGATTAGTCAAAAATGGGAAAAGCTTATTTCAAAAGGATAATTTTTTTTGTTTTTCTGATTGCGGCCGGAATTTTTCTATCCTACCGCCTGACCGTTGTGCCGCCGGGACTAACCGTCGATGAGGCGGCTTTTGGCTACAATGCCGTTCTACTTTCCAGAACCGGGAAAGATGAAAATGGTAGAACTCTTCCGATATTTGTTAATTCGATTGGGGGTAAGGATTGGAGGCAGCCCGTGACCCAATATTTCATTACCCTCTTTTTTAAGTTCTTCCTGCCTTCGACCCTGACGCTGAGGCTAACAAGTATAGTTGTGGCCCTTATATGCTTGGCCTTGCTTTATTACCTGTCGCAAAGACTTCTTGGCGGAGCTTGGAGTTTTGTAGTAATGTCTTTGTTTCTGGCAACTCCGATTGTTTTTATCCAGTCCCATATGGCCCTCGACAATATTATGCCGGTGCCGTTTGTCATTTTCTGGTTAATGTATCTTTATTTATATGAAAAGAAAAAGAGTAAGTACTATTTACTTCTGGCCGGCGTGGCGCTTGGAGTCGCCTTTTACAGTTATAAGGCGATGCGCCTAATTGTGCCAGTTTATTTCATGTTGACCATTTGGTATTTTTGGCGGCTTAAGATTAAGAATTTTGTCGGAACAGTTTTTTGGTTTAGCCTCGGCTTGGCGCCTTTTATGCTAGCTATTCCTTTTCTGCGATCTAGCTATCCCGGGGCAGTTTTTGGTGGTTATAATAAATATGTTCCGAATTGGAATGAATTTTTATACCCATATCTTTCAAGTTTTGATCCGACCTTTCTATTTATCAAGGGTGACGCGACCGTTTATCACTCAACAGGAATCCACGGAATGTTTTTGGCGGCGACCCTGCCAATTTTTGTTATCGGCTGTTACCAGGCGGTCAAGAAAGGCGGGATCTGGTGGCTCATTGTTCTGGCTTTTTTTGCAACGCCGGTTTTCTTCGGACTTGCAAATTCGGTTCATAGGGCCAGCCGCTTGATGGCCATGGTTCCGATGTACGTTCTTGTTTCGAGCCTTGGATTAACCTCTATTAAGAATAAGGTTTTTTTCTTAGCAATCTCGATTTTCCTGGTTGTTAACTTTTATGATTTTGTCAATTACTATTGGTTTACCTATCCGAAGTTTGTGAAGGGAGATTTCAGCCAAACCAGAGAAGAATCATACAAGATACTGTCAGATCAGGCAGAGTCGAGGGGTCTAAAGTCTTTTATTGACTATGACCTATATCAAGGTGACGGCGAAGTCGCAAATTTTTTCTCGGCCGCCTTTTTCGAGCAAAAACCAACCTTGCTGCGATCCGAAGAGAAATTGCCGGGTGGGAGCATTCTCTTATCTTATCGGGAAAATATACCCGGCCTAGCCAGACTCGATACTAAATTGCCAAATTATTATCTGCATGCCTTAAAGTAAAATTAATGAAAACCAAAATCGCAATTCTCATAACAGCAGTACTCGTTGTTGCTTTGTATCTATTTGGGCTTGACCTAGTACCTCCACATTTAAACCAGGATGAGATGATGTTTGGATTAAATGCCTACTCGATTGCAAAGTATGGGCGGGATTTCTATGGTAACCCATATCCATTTTACTTCTGGCACTTAGGGAGCTTTTGGGCGACGCCGGTCGTCGTTTATGTGACCAGTCTTTTTTTGAAATTTTTACCATTTAGTGAATGGTCGATTCGGGTCCCGGGAGCGCTAATCGGAATCATAAGTATTCTTTTAACAGCTATCTTAGCAAAGAGAATTTTCAAAAATAGTCTTTACTCACTCCTGGCGCTGGTAGTTGCCGGAACGGTTCCGGCTTTATTTATCAACTTCCGTATTGCCATGGATGTGGCTTGGACAATCCTCTTCGTCCTTTTGTGGTTGATTCTCCTCAAAGTTTTTAGCGACAAAGGCAGCCTAGTTGCTATTTTTCTTTCGGGCTTGGCCCTCGGAATTGGGCTTCATAGCTATCACGCCGCAAAAATAATTATGCCGATGTACTACATGGCTTCATTGCTCTACTGCTTCATGGTTAAAAAGGCAAAATTTATAAATCTACTATTACTTACTCTTGGGTTTGTCATTCCAATTATCGCTTTTATTCCTTGGCTTACTGCTCACCCCGACACTCTTCTCAATCAGGTAAGCTACGTTAGTTCGCTCGATAAAAGTGTCAAGGTCGGCAGCGGTATTTGGGGGGTATTTAATTTTGATAGATTAAAAGATTTTATTTCAAATTATTTTACCTATTTCTCAGCCAAAATTCTCTTTGTCGAGGGAGATAGATCGTTAATTCACTCGACGGGCAGGGTCGGGGCTTTTACTTTCGGGGTCGCATTTTTACTGCTATTTGGAATTGTCGAGACCATTAGGCGAAGGGGTGATTGGTTCGCCAAACTCATTCTTTTGGGCTTTCTAACCTACCCGATTGCTCCGGCAATCGTCAACGACTCCCAGCGAATTTCCCGGGGTCTTATTGTCGTGCCTTTTATAGTTTTATTAAGCCTTTACGGAATCAACTTTATGTTATCCCAAAAAGAAAAAATCTTTCGCTATCTGACTTATGGTCTTTTAGTATTTAGCATTTTAGAATTTACTCTTTTTCTAGTCGACTATTTTGGAGATTACAGAGTCAGAAGCATGGGCTGGTTTAACAATAATATTGGCGGTCTATACGAATCGGTAATTAAAAGTACCCAGATCAGAAAAGTCGACAGAATTTACATTGACAGCAATATTTATTTTGCCGAGAACTATTTTGATTTCAATCAAATAAAATACGGCAAGAATCTAAAAGACAAAACGTTATTCTTTAATCCAAAGTTTGAAGATTTCACAAAATTCCCGAAAGGAACTATTGTCGCAATCCAAGCAGGGGATCTTCCGACAAAGCCAGATAAGATTGGAGGATTTGAAAAAATAGAAACAATTCGCGAACTTAACGGCTACGAGACGTTTTTGGTGTATCATAGGGACTAACGTCCTTGGCACTTGATATAATCAATTGTAGAGATAAATGAAAAAGTGGATTTTGATTGCAATACTAATAGTAGCTTCGGTACTTCGGCTATGGGGACTTAATAAAGTGCCGGTGAGTTTGTTTGGCGATGAGGTCGATGTTGGTTATCAGGCTTATTCAATTTTGAAAACCGGAAAGGACTACTATGGCAATTCCTGGCCAATCCATTTTCATTCGCTTGCCGAGTGGAGAACACCACTCTATTTATATAGCGCCGTTCCGACAGTCGCAGTCTTTGGGATTTCTCCCTATGGTGTCCGTCTTCCCGCAGCCATCTTCGGAGTTCTCGGTGTTCTGGCGTTGTATTTACTAAGTAACGAAGTAACGAAGAACAAATCACTGGCGCTCGTCGCCGCGGCCGTTTTAGCTCTCTCTCCCTGGCACGTTCAATATAGCCGCGCCGGTTTTGAAGTTACTCTCTTACTTTTACTCTTACTTTTAGGACTGTGGCTATTTTTTAAAGGCTTAGCGGATGGCCGGTGGCTATGGTTGTCAGCCGTCAGCCTGGCATTAACGCCCTGGGTTTATTCAACTGCCAAACTTTTTACACCCTTACTCCTGCTCTTTCTATTTTTTGTTTGGCGGAAAGAAATACTGAAGTTGTCCAAAAAACATTTAGCATTTGCCTTTTTAGCATTGATCATTGTGGCTGCCCCGATTACTATAAGTACTTTTTTTGGTGGCGGCACCCAAAGAATTAGCTATATAAGTGTCTTTACAGATCCTATCAATGAAACTGAAATTGGGGTCGCAAGGCTCGAGGATGCTAGGGCCAGGGGTGAGATGGGGACCGGCATTTCTCCATCGATTCTTGACCGCGCAATTCACAACAAATTTACTTATGTGGGTAGCAATTTCATCAGAAACTACTTTCAACCTTTTTCATTTGATTTCCTTTTTAATAACGGCGACCCCAATCCCAGACATTCAATTCACCATATGGGTGAATTCTACAAGATCGAGGCCGCAGCGCTCCTTGCTGGGACAGTATTATTCTTTTCTTCCAAGATCTATGAACGACGAACGAAGTTTTTGATAGCTTTCTGGATCTTAGCTGGAGTTATTCCGGCCGCGATGACCCGCGACGGCGGCAACCATGCAACTCGGCTGATTCTCATCCTCCCGCCGCTGGTATTTTTAATAGCCTTTGGCGTGGTTGAGGGCCTTAGGTTGTTTCCCTTAAGGTTTAGAAAATTTGTAATTTTAATTTATTTTGGACTTTGGGTTTTGAGTTTTGGATTTTATATTCATAACTACTGGGTTCACAACCCAACCTATTCCGAGCGTTGGTGGCACGCAGGGTATTCGGAAGCCGTAAAAGAAATCAAAAAGATCGATAGTGGTTATGACAAAGTGGTAATTTCGACGGCGAGCGAACCCCCCTGGATTTTCTTTGCCGGTTTTTATGAGTTTGACCCGGCCACCTGGCAAAAGAATTTTCCGATAGGCAGCGATGTCGATGTTGTCGGAATTGGCAGAGTATCTCATATTGGCAAATTTTACTTCGGCTCTCCCTCAGGGGGATTATACGATTGGGGAGCAGTTCTTGACAGTAAAACGCTCTATTTGGCTAGCGAGAAAGAAGTGAAGGTCAATCTTATCGCCGAACCAAACCGAACGCCGCCTAACTTGAAATTAATAAAAGCCTTTAGTTATCCTTCCGGCGAGCCCGTCTATTACCTGTTTAGTGGAAAGTGATGGATATTAGATATATCAATGAATTAAGAGGCAGCGCCCTCTCGCCATTTTTCTACAATAAGCTCCTAATATTGGTTATCGAGTTTTTTCAACTTCTCGGGCGGATTACGATACCTTTAATTGCACTTTTCTTTCTCAAATGGTCAAAAAAGTAATTATTATCTTTATAGTTGCCGCTATTTTGCGTTTTTGGGCTATTTCATCATTGCCTTCGAGCCTCTCGATGGATGAAATAGCTGTAGGTTATGATTCATACTCAATTTTAAAAACTGGTCGCGATCAGCACGGCGAATTTCTGCCGCTTTCTTTTAAATCAGTCGGGGACTATAAAGCTCCGGTTGCGTTTTATTTAACCGTTCCTTCACTTTTATTGTTTGGGGAAAATGAATTGGGCGTGCGTTTTCCGGCTGCTTTCTTGGGAACGTTACCTGCAGTTGCTTTCTTTTTTCTTTTAAGTGAAGTGAGTATTGGCAAGAAAGGTGCTTTTTTTGGGGCACTTTGGCTGGCGATTAATCCCTGGCATGTTTACCTTTCCAGAACTAGCTTCGACGGCATTATTGCCCTCTTTTTCTTGATTTTTGGTATTTACTTGTTTCTTAAAGCGATCAGATCTAATGCCCATTTACTAGTGCCTAGTGCCTTGTTCCTATCTCTGTCGGTCTGGTCGTACCACGTCGAGCGCCTTTTTGTACCCTTATTGACAGTATTTTTGCTTTTGTATTTCAGGCCCAAGAAGCTACTGATTCCGGGACTTGTGGTCCTGTTTTTTGCGATACCCTTTGTCTACCAAGCCTTCTGGAGTCAGGGAATCTTTGATCGGATTGGCGATCTTTGGGTTGGCCGCGATCCGGGCACTTCCTGGATCAACCAATACCTCAATTATTTTGATTTCAATTTGTGGTTTGCCAAAGGTCTGAACTTGACTCCACCAAATTATCCGGATTCAGGATTTCTTTATTATATAGATTTTCCGTTGTTTCTAATCGGGGCCTACGCGCTTTTCAAAGGCCTGCCTGCAGGGGCAGGCAAGAACAAATTCTTAAAATTCCTGACTCTTTTTTGGTTTTTGGCAGGGCCCTTGCCGGCTTCGTTAACTAGGGGAGGGATAAATCCGGGGAGAATATTAGTCTGGCTGCCTTTTTTTGGCTTTGTCATAGCGAGTTCATATGACTTTTTGTTTGAAAAATTAAAAAATAAATTTGTGATTGGGGTTTATTTGATATTTCTGATTTGGAATGTGGGATATTTCTGGGATATGTATAAATATAACTTCCCGAAGTATTATGCCGATCTCTGGCACTATGGCTATAAAGAAGCGGCTCAGTACGCTTGCGCCAACCGCGCGCGGTACGAAAAAATAATTATTACCGATAAATACGGCATTGAGTGGCCGTCGGTCAAGACCATTCCCTACCTTTATATTCTCTTTTACTGCAAATGGGATCCGGCTACTTATCTTACCGATAAAAACTTATATAACATCGAATTTCGCCAGCCGCAGTGGCGAATTGACTCCAAAGAAAAGAATTGGTTACTCATAGGTTCGCGCTGGGATTTTCCCGCCTCGGCCTACGAACCCAAACCAGCCTTCTACTTTGTGGAAACTACTACTAGATAGACCCACTGACATAGGATTGCTATAATCATCTTGGATGAAAACGAGACAAAAAGTTGCCGTCATCGTTTGGACTGTGGATCCTGAAGGAAATAATAGATATTTACTTCGCCATAACAAACCGTTTGATGGATATGATGACGAATGGACAGTTACTTTTGGTGGAATTGATGATGGTGAAAAGAGAGAGGATGCAGCCGTAAGAGAAATATATGAGGAATATGGAATTAAATCTGTTGAAGAAGTTAAAGATTTAAATTATTCAATTAAGTTTGTGAGCAAAACTAAAGGTCCAGCCGAGGCCCACTTCATCGCCATAAAAGTAAAAGATCTGGATGTAAAAATCATGTTGAATGAAGAAAGTATCGGCTACGATTGGATGAAATTAGAAGATGTCAAAAAAGTAATGAAATATCTTGATGAAAAGAAGGCTTTCGATTTATTAGATGAATAAGAAACTACTGTGGATTTTGGCGGGAGCATTCCTATTTAGACTAATTCTGGCTTTTTTGGTTTGGCACCCGGATTTAAATAATCACATCGATTGGGGAATTCGTTTTTGGCAGTATGGACCAGGTAAATTTTTTGCGCCTGAAACAAATGTCTGGAGCTACACCTGGCCGAATCAACCGCCCGGAACGATTTATCTATTTGCCGGGATTCGCAAGCTTTTTGAATTTGTTTTTGGTTTGTTTTGGCTAATAAATATAAAGATTCCTGCTTTTCCGTCCGGCATAATCACTTTTTTCGAAAGCAATCTATATCCGGCTCTTCTGAAGTTGCCTTCGATTTTGGCTGATATAGGAATTGCTTATTTGATTTTTAAGTTAACCAGGAAAAGTTGGGCGGCGGTTTTGTGGCTTGTCAATCCGGTTATTTGGTACAACTCGGCCGTTTGGGGACAGACAGACGCTTTAATTAACTTTCTGGCCCTTTTGTCTTTTTATCTTCTCTTTAAGAAGAAACTTGTCTGGGCGGTGTTGGCAATGGCTTTTTGTCTGTACACAAAAGCTTCCCTGGCGATTTTCCTGCCAATTTTTGCAATTGTGGCTTGGCGGCAAAAATACAGATCTTCGCAGTATGTTTTAGCCGTAGTCGGTAGTCTGTTGGCCGTTGGCATAGCTACTCTCCCCTTTTCGAGGAGTGAGCCCTTCTCCTGGCTTGTCAATTTATATCAGACCAAGGTCTTTACACAACAACTCCAAGTCATAACCGCAAACGCTTTTAATATCTGGGCCTCTATTGCCGGAATTCACGAAAGACCGCAGACGCTTCCTTTTTTGGGGCTGACCTATCAATACTGGAGCTATATACTATTTGGCTTGGCGTTTGCACCGATTCTTTATTCTGTTTGGAAGAAGCAGGATGCTCGAACCGTAGTTTGGGCTCTGGCCTTGAGCTCTTTTTCGTCCTGGATGCTTTTGACTAATATGCACGAGCGATATTTATATCCGTTGTTTCCATATCTAACAATTCTTGTCGGCATGAACTTAGTATCTTTGTACCCTTATATACTAGTGTCCCTGTTAAGTTTACTTAACCTGTATAACTTTTGGTGGATGCCCGAGATCGGCTTTATTAAAAGTTTTCTTTCATTTGGAGATCGCTTGATGCCGAGAGTTTTTGGTGGCGTAAATTTGATATTATTAATGTACCTTTTCTATTTAAATGATATTTATCAACGAACTCAACGACGAGCAGCTTAAAGGGCTTGCGGATTTGTCTTTTGACTTGGCCAAAGGAGCGTTTGCATTGGCGGTTTTTCCTATTATTGGCGGGCGCAAGCCGATTGAAATATTGGCTGCTGCTATGGTTGGAGTTGCTTTTACTTATGCTGCTTTGATATTATTAAAGTTGAAGGGAAAATTAGCATGAAGGTAGAGGAGATTTTCAATCAAATATATAGTAATGGAATATTAGCTTTAGCGATAGCGCTTCTGGCTATAGCAATAATGACCTATCCTACTCTGCGCAAGTATTCTTCTAAGAAGAGGTAGTATAAACTATTTGAGCCCGACGAGGCGGTAAAGAAGGTTACCGTCATAGTCTTTCAGATCGTAAACCAGATTGATGTTTGGGTTTGATTTAACTTTTTCCAATGGCAGGCTTGATTCTGGTCCGACTAAAAGCGTGCTTTTTAGATCTTTATCTTTGTCCCAATAGACGTCTCGGAATTCCTGATCGCGACCGGCTCCGTAGAAGAGCATAAAGATATGCGGTTGGGCCGTTTTTGTTTCGATTACAATTTTGGAATAATTTTTTTGCTGTTTAGTAACTTCCTGGGCCATCTGTTTCATGCCATATTGCCAATTGCCACGTTCCATATAGGGAAGATAAAAAAGTAAATTGGCGGCCAGGTTGAAAATCAAATACAACCAAAATCCAGCTATTGCTATCCAAAATAGCGGCCTGATTTTAACTTTAGTTATGCCGTAAGCAGTTACGATCGAGTAAAAAGCAAACAGCGGCAGGACGCGGGCTGGGTAAAACCAGTTAAAGCTGATTACCGCCGGCAAAGGTGAAACAAGAATTAATAAAAAAAGCAGCTTATTTACTTTGAAGTTTCTTATCAGATGGTATGCACCGATTGCCCAGAAGAAAAACTCAATTACAAAAAAAGCGCCGAAGTCTGGAATGTGTTGGGTTGGCTCGGGTGTGCCTCTGACAAAAAGATTTACCGGCGAAAAATAAGAGAAATATCTCTCAAGCGGGTATTTTAAGAGGAATGTCGATCCGAGCCTGGCAAAAGTCTCGGGATGGAGCAGTTGATAAAGGCCGAGCGGCAACAGAAATATTAAGGTTGTCGTAATCACCTTTTTAATATTGGCTTTATAGATGAGTAGAAATATGAGTATCGTCGGTAAGATAATTATTTTTTCGGCGTGGTAGGTGTAGGCAGAAAGCGCCAGGAAAAAAAGACCGATGTATGTGCTAACGCCTTTTAGTTTTGATTTAATTAAAAAGTAAACGCCGGCCAGATAGAAAGTTAGAGCTAGATTGGCTTCAAAAGCGACTCGCGAGAAGTGAATTGCCCAAGGCTCAACACTAGCGAGGACCGACGACAGAAGGGCGACGGCTTTATTTTTGAAAAGTTCGTAGGCGAGAAGGTAAATAAGTAGGACCGTAAGAGTGCCGGCAATGACCGAAGGTAATCTGACCGTAGTTTCATTCAGGCCAAGGGCCGCGATGAATGGAATTGTGACGTATGAGTAGGCGGCTGGTTTATAGTCATCAAAAGATCTTAAAAAAAGCGGTAGTTTCTCTCCCCACTCATCTCGTCCGGTGGTCAGGAGCAAATAGGCGTTATAGCCCAGAGCCGTTTCATCCCAATTAAGGCTCGGCGGGGATTTGGCAAGCCAGAAAAACCGCAAAATAAAAGCCAGGATCAAAACAGCAATGATCCCATATCGACTAATTATTTTGAGTATCCGATCCATATATTTTTACCGTATTCAAAAACCGGTTCGTCTTCGCCTTCGATCTTGCCTAATATCTCAATCGCCCCCGGCGGGTCTATTTTATCAAGGTTGCGACTGGGTTTGACAAATTCTCCTGCCAATCCCAAATAGACCGTATTTGCCCTAGGACTTTCCTGTCTTAAATCGAAACTTTCAAAGGTTAAATTTTGGTAGTTTCTACCCAAATAATAAGGGGTCATGATTTCGGTCGGGCCAAACTTAGTGGTGACGACATAATTTTTATTTGGATCATAGTTTTTGACGATCCACCTGGCGATTTCCCGAAAAAGATAAGGTTGGGGTGATTGATAACTTAGCGGTTTCGTGAGTAGAGTTTTATAGAATCCAAAAACGGATACAACAGCAATTAGTAGACCCGTGGCAATAAGTTTTTTATTTGTCTTTTTGATGAGTTCGGATATTCCTATTGCCTCAAGAGTCAAAATGGGTACGATCGTCAGAAAAGCCGTTTGGGCGAGCAGTTTTTTTTCAAAAAACAGGAAAGGAATAATTGAGATTAGGAATAGTTTAGTAATGTAGTCCTTCTCACGCAGCTTAAAAATTCCATAGATAATTAACGGAATTTCCCAGATGTAGAAAAGCATCAAATTGCCTTTGGGTGAGATTCCACTTAATTTGACTATTTCGTAAGTTTTGTCAGGGGCGGTTAATTGTTCGATATCAAAAAAAGATGTGAATTGACTGATGATTTTGGCTAGGGCTAACCCAGGCTCATTATAGACAAACAGTCTGACCGGATACGGCAGGATAAACTTTCGCTCGACCGAAAGGAAATTTATTCGCTGGGATTCGCTTATCTCAAAAGCGAGGTTGGCTGGTTTTAAAGTTTTTAAAAAAGAAAAATTTTTGCCATAGAGCTTGTTAAGAAAGAAAATTGTCGGAATTAAAATCAAAATGATTAAAAACATTCGTTTTGAACTAACCAGCATCAAAAAAATCAGCAACAATAGATTTTGGATCAAGTAAAAAGTCGAGAGAAAACTTGTCCACGGTGAAAGGAGAAAAATGAAAAAGGCAATATAGAAGATCATTCTATTCTTGCCAATTAGTTTTCCGGCGAGCATAGCAAACATTGCAGCTGAAATTACGTGTACAGTGACTCCAAGAGATCGCAATAAGAAAGGGGATAGGCCTAGGTGTAGGAATTTTAGGGCTTCGAGTTCGACAAGTTCAATTGGTGGTGTTACAAACACAAGGTAAGTATAATATAAACAAATGCGAAAGTGGCTCTTGGTTAGTATTTTGATCCTGGCTGGAGCGTTGAGATTGTTTGCTCTGGATAAATACCCGGCCGGCTTCACTCCCGACGAAGCTTCATTTGGTTACGACGCTTATTCAATTATAAAAACCGGGGCGGATCAATGGGGACGCAAGTTTCCCTTGGTTTTGGAGTCTTTTGGAGATTTTAAAGCCCCTCTTTATACTTATTTAACAATTCCATCAGTTGCTATTTTGGGTCTGACCAAGTTTGCAGTCAGGCTTCCAAATGCAATTTTAGGCACGGCTGCAGTATTTATTACCTATCTTCTGGCAAATAAATTATTTGGCAGGAAAGTCGGAATTGTCTCGGCGGTTTTGCTTGCAATTTCTCCTTGGCACATTAGTTTATCGAGGGGGGCATTTGAGGCCAATTTAACTACTTTCTTTTTGCCACTTGGTGTTTGGCTATTTTTGGAGAAGCGCTACGCTCTTTCGGGAATAATACTTGGACTTAATCTCTTTAGCTACCATTCGGCCAAGTTTATAACTCCGATCATATTCATCGCACTCATTATCTACTACAGGCAAAGCTTGAAAAAAGTCTGGCCGGCACTGGCTGGTTTTGGAGTATTCTTCATCCTGACTGTCTATACGTTTGCCGTTGGAGCCGGGGCAAGAGTTGGCGAGCGAAGTATCGCAAATGGCGCTACCGAGGCCGCATTTAGTGAAAGAGTTAGATCAAGTACCGTTTTTCATAATAAATACACGGTTATAACCAAGAGGTTTCTAGAAAGTTATATAACCTATTTATCTCCTCAATTTTTATTCTCTCAGGGTGCAAATGAAGGAACATACGGCATGATTCCCGGGCGCGGAGTAATTTATTGGTTTGCTCTGCCGTTTTTGTTGTTTGCCTTTAAGAAAAGAAATTATTTGTTTATTACTTGGATCTTACTTTCTCCGGTTCCGGCGGCGTTGGCTACCGGCGTTGGCTATTCGGCGAACCGGGTAGCCGTGATGATGCCGGCCCTTGAAATAATCCTCGGGGTTGGCGCGGTGGAGCTTCTTGAATTAGTCGGCAAAAAGAAAATTATTCTTTACGGATATCTGTTTATTTGTTTGATTTCATTTATTTTATTTCTTGAGGATTATGTTATTCAGTCGCCTTATAAGATTGGTAGGGCAATGCTATCGGGCAATCTCGAAGCCGCCCAGTGGGTTAGTAAGAACGTAGGAAGTGACAAAAAGATAATTGTCGATAAGTCAATTTCTGAACCCCATATTTACTTTGCCTTTGTGGGCAAAATTAACCCAAAACTCTATCAGGAAGCGAGCAAAAATTGGAAATACGAAACTTGGGTGGATCAAATTCCGG
>ERZ1292625.1344-Hain-H41-01um-R1-1344-length-29873-cov-29_pt1 | contig 29873 bp, 34 predicted proteins | sample MGYA00564400_ERZ1292625 | MGnify/ENA primary metagenome ERZ1292625 (study PRJEB36523, sample SAMEA6512639) | groundwater metagenome | collected 2019-01-08 | study: AquaDiva: Metagenomics assemblies of 32 groundwater samples | reverse complement strand
AACCAGCCGAGCTTCGCCGGCTTCGAATCGTACCACTGCGAGATATCATACCCTCGCCCTGAACTGTCTGCAGCCATACTCCCTACCTCCTTCTGTTTGGATGAAATAGTGAAACTACGGAGCACCACGTTTCAGTGAAAGGCCCTTCCTCACAACTAGGTCTCATTTGCTCACGTGGAAGGACCGGTTAAAATGTGAGCAAGTATCCGACAAAATTCCGAGATGAGTCAAGGGAAATATTATGGGTTAGGCTCGCAAAATACTCGTATAAAGCCTACGTGGCAAGCGTGGTTCGTACGATCCCACGTATACGCTTGCGGATGGTTCAAGTCAAGCTCAGCAGGGCTGTGCCATGACGTTTGTCCCTCTCGGCGGGCCATGCGATGTGCGTTTTTGTTCGAATGAAACTCTCTCGATCAACTACCGTGGGTTAGGCCTGATGTAGAGCCTGATTCAATGGACGTGATCACCGGGGGGAGGCAAGATCTCTCGCTCTTGATTGAGCTGTGCGATCTGTTGTGTCAAAAGACTCATGTCTATCCAGCTTGGTCCATCTCCATGAGGAATCCATCGAGCTCGTAGGTATCCGAATCGGTCGAAGAGAAACTCCATGTGACTCTGGCGAGTGCCCTCGCCGAACAAGTCAGGAATCGAGAGTGTTCGGCGGAACAGCGCATAGCTGCGGGAGATCTCTCGTCCGCCTTGAGTGATGACGGGGAACGGCATTCCCTGTGCGATTGAGGTCAGCTCATCCGGGGGGAGGTCGGTCATTGAGACTGCCAGGATAGCCGTGCCAGTTGCGGTAATCGCGGTTGAAGCCGTACGAAGTTGATCAAGCCGAACACGCGACTCCGGCCAGGAGAATAGCACGAGCAGTAGGTTTTGTTTTCCTCGGAAGTCTTTCAAGGTGCCGCTTGAACCATCGTGCGCCGTATATGAAAAGTTCGGGGTGGCCATAAACGGCTGCTCAGGCAGAATACGGGGCGTGATGATTCGGGATTGATACCCTCGGGAATTGGCATGGAGAAAGTTCAGGAGATCCCAGCGCTCTTCTTCGGAAAATCTCTCACCAAAGGCCGGCATGACACCGTTGAATCGTCCGTAGGTCAGCCAATGGAAGAAGTCGCCTGCCGTGTGCATGGCGGTATGAGGCTCCGTCAGCAGGTCGACGGGTTGCTTCGGCAGCGTCTTAGCCAATACCCCGTTCCCTTTAGCCTGTGGGCCATGGCAGGGAATGCAATTCGCCGTGAATAGCTCGACACCATTGGCAATCGAGATGGCATCGAACGGAACCGGGGTCTTTCGATATGTCTCCGGGTAGGATTGTATCGCGATGGGATAGAATGTCGCACCAAGTCCGAGGATCCCCAGCAGGGTTGGAACAGCGATGCGCCATGAGGTTGCCCACTGTTTTTTGCGGCTGAGTACGATGGTCGTTCCAGCTACGATCAAGAGTACAAGGCCGGTTAGTACAATGGCCCTTACAAGCCAGTCGTCCCATGTTGCGTCGATAGAGAAGCGGAATGGGTAGGGCCAGTTATCGATGACCTCATGTTTAGCCGGGACCGCGTTGGCCAGTAAGGTCGCGACGATGACCAGGAGAATGGCGAGGCCAAACTCGGTTGTTACCCATGTCCGAAGTTTTTGCCCACTTACTGCGGCTTGCTCGGAGCGTTGCCGAATCGATGGTATCCAAAGAGACTTTGCTCGTGAGGCGATGGAAAGAATGACGGCAAGTAACGTGAGCTTTGTGATGAGCAGCCAGCCATACGTTGTTGCGACCAGTCCGGCGTAATTGGTCTCAAACATGCGATTGGCCACGACGAGGCCTGATATGACAACAACGATCATTGTGATGAAGGCCAATCTCGAGAAGCGAGCCAGCACGTCACCGATATGGGATCTTTCGTCAGCTGATCCGGTCGCGATGGTGGAGGCAACAAGAATTACCCCCGGGAGACCGCCGAACCAAACGCTAGCTACGATAAGATGTAGGGCATAGATCACGGTGGCCAAGACTGCTTGCTCTTCGGCCGCCGAATGGCTAGCGAGAGAACCGAGGGCCAGGGGCAGTGCCGCCGCTGATGCACCTATGACGTAGCGCCATGGCGCAGCAGGAGCAACCTGTATGTACAGAACGATCCCAAGGACAGCAAGGGCACTCGCAGCGCGCAGGGTCCAGATAAACCCGATACGAGTCTTCTGGATAAAGTCCAGCCAGGCTTGCGGGTTCCAGGCATTCTCGGGGGATCCGGTAGCCTGCGCGGTCGTCGTAGCCAAGAGACCGACTAGGCCGATCAGTAGGAGGGTGGCCAACCAAGGAAAAGTCTTTTTCAGACGAGCCAGCCATGAATGCCCTGATTCGAGGCTCTTCTGTTCGGCGATTGCTAAAAAAACGCAACCTCCGATCAGCATCATGTTGGACGCGAGTTGCAGACAGCGAAGCAGCGTACCGACGGCCTCGATCATTTCCTTTGAGTGTCGCCCTTTACGGTGAAGTCGAAGGTAGACTCAACCACATGGCCGTCAACCGAGAGGACACGGAACTTGACGGAGTACTTACCGGGAGCCAGCTCAGGAAGGGGCAGCACGATCGATTTCTGGTCATCCGGTGCAAGGGTGGGCTTGGCATCGGTGATTGGCTGTTTTTGGGCATCGAGGACCACGAGCGAGGCGTAGTCTCCTTCAATTTTCTCGTTGAACCACAGTCGCACGTGTGTCGGCGACTTGGTAAGCACGGATCGGCGTGGAGGCTCGGCCTTGACTAACATGGAATGCGCCAAAGCTGAGGTCACGGGTGCTGCCAAGATGAGCATGATAACCAAGATGACGCGCGTGATCATATTCATGCCTGCTGGGCCGACCATAAGCTCTCCCTACACCCGATTGCTACATCTACGGTGATGCATCGGGCGGTCTAGTCTGGCGTTCCTTTGAGAAGCCGCTTTCTATCTATACCCGGACCTGTGATGGCTTGCGACGATCTCGGAAGGCGTAGAACACGGCAACGACCATGCCTACGAAGACTGGCACAATGAGCATCAAGTTGTGCGAGAGATGAGAGATGATGCCTTGTTCACCGACAGAAAAAGAAAATCGTGCGACATGTTCGCGGCTTTGACCTATTGAAACCAATCCGACGAACTTCCCAGGTTTATCGAAGTTGTATTTCACGTCGATTGAGCCAGTGGGGTAGACCTTAGAGGGGAGGTGTGCGATTGTTAGGGCTTCGAGATTATCCTCCGAGCCGGTATCTTTGATGATCCGCACTTCTACCGGGATAGAACGGAGCTCCTGTTCGACATAGTCGAGCACCAAAACGGTGTTCCCCACCGCTGGAAGCTCCTGGCAGAATTTCCGATCATAGTACATGTCAGGCAGGTAGCTCGCAAAGAGCATCTTATAGGGGCCAGCGTGGAGGACGCACGTATCTGCGGCCAACTCATGGCCATGTTGGGCCATAGCCGAAAAAGGCGCGACGACCAAAAGGAATACACAGCACACCCAAGCACGGATGAGAAGATGACCGGACATGTTCAACCCTCGTTTTTCTCTAATCTTCAGCATTCAAAACGGTTTCGCAATGGTCTAAATCATTAGGATGCTACGGGTTTCGCTGGCTTGCGGTCTCTCATGAAAAACATAATTCCTAAGACAATGAGCACTGCAGCCACAGGAAACATGTAGATATTTAAGAACTTGGTATAGTACTTCGGTTCTCCCACCGAAAATGGAAACTTTGAGACATGCTCTTTCTTGTCGCCGACGGTGACGATGCCGACAAACTTTCCGGGCTTGTCAAAGGTATAGGCAAAGTCGATAGAACCATTGGGATACACTTTGGGCGGAAGGTTAAACACGGTGTTGGCCTCAAGATTCTCTTCTGTGCCGGTGTCTTTGATGATCCGAACTTCGGCAGGGAGGGTGCGAAGATCTTGCTCGATGTAATCCAACACGACAATTGTTTGGCCGACCGCTGGGATATCCTCACAGAATTGTTTTTGTTGAGTATTTTCAGGCTGATATCCACTGAAGTGCATCGTGTAGGGGCCGATCGTGAGCTTGCACATGTCCTCGGCCATAGAGAGCCCACCGTGAGCATAGACCTGCGTGGACAAGAGAGCACTCAGAATAACTACTGCACAGCCAACTGTCAGTTTCAGCGATACGAAAGACTTCATGAACGTGTCCTCTTTTTTGCAATGGTGAAGAGAATGCTCAGATACTGACATGCGTCGTCCGGTTGCTCATGAGCGACGGCGTGATGCAAACCATCCCCGCACTCGACCCGATTTCGAGAGCTCATATCCGACAACCCCGAGTACCAGCAGCAATGCCAATGGTCCAAGAGCTGCGCGTCCAAGCTTTGAATAGTCAGCCTGCTGCACTCGCAGCAGGTAGGTGGAAGGGCTGAGCCCTTCCGCTGTGATGATCAATTTGTAGAGCCCCTTTTCTAGCGTGGCTTCACCCCGCACGATCCCATCAGGGTGAGAAACCGGCTTCCAATAGGCCACGGTCTTGGCCTCGTCCTGCTCGTTTTCATTGACCCCTTGAATGATCTTGACCCCTACCGGCAGATTGCGCAGGCTTGGGTCGACAAGGTCCAGGACAAGGAATGTATCCCCCACATCCGGGATCTCTGTGCAGTACTGAGCTTTCGGTTCAATTTGGGGCTGGTAGGCACTGAAATGCACCATATTCCCACCGATTTTGCGCACACAAATGTCCTCTTCCATCGACACATTCCCATGTGCGATGGCGGCAGTAGGGCCGATTACGGTTACGAGGACCAAGGTCAGGAGGGGAAGGCTTATTCGGATCGCACACTTAATCATGACGTCATCCGCTGAATGAATTGTCTAGGTAGCCTAGATTCCGAGGAATTTACCATCCCGCAGACTGTTGTTTCAAGTGCTCGAACCATGCGCCTCGATTGGTCTCGATGGTCTATCACCTCGTGCATGGATGTGGCTCGAACAATATTGAGAATCCATTTCACCGAATTTGAGAGACGAATTCAGAATACATCTATTTATCGAGTTGACGACGAGCGCGATACGTGATGATAATGAGACGGACGGCGATGACTTATTCGGAAGGAGGCCAAAGATGAAAGCGAAAGAAGGGGTAATCAACATTCTTAACAAGATCCTGACGGCTGATTTGACTGCCATCAACCAGTATTTTGTCCATGCCAAGATGTGTGAGAACTGGGGGTATGACCGGCTCTATCATAAGGTGCGGGAGCGGAGCATCGATGAGATGAAGGATGCCGACGAACTGATCGGCCATATTCTCTATTTGGAAGGGGTGCCCAATGTGCAGCGAATGAACGCCGTTCAGGTAGGGGAGACCGTACCGGAACAGTTCACATTGGACCTGAAAGCGGAGCACGAGATGCTGACCTTGCTGAATGAGGGCATTGTCCATTGTACGAAGGTCACGGATTTTACGACTCGGCACATGCTGGAAGATATGGCGAAGGATGTCGACGAGCATATTGATTGGATCGAAACTCAATTGGAAACCATCAAGCAAGTTGGCCTGGAGAATTACCTGGCCGAGCAGATCAAAAAAGAATCCTGAGGGAAATTGCGAAACCCAAAGGAGCATCCTGTACGAACACTTCGTGAAAAGGGCCACGATGCGTGACGGGTTGCAGTGGATGACTCAGCTTCTATAGGTCGCTGCGTTCTGCGTCCTGTAGCTCGGTACCGTTAAGCAATAAGGGCCACACCGTTAAAAAAAGAGCCCATGGTTGTTCACCAACCATGGGCTCTGGACTTCAAGTCCTTTGGCCGAATCTATGCCGGTTGTGGGCTCAACCGATTACCCTGACTTATAGTAGCAAGCGAGGTCCTCCCGAGGTTGCGATCGCTTGGCTCGTCATGCGGGAGCCTGCAGGTTCTCTTCGTGAAACTTGACCATGAGCTCCATGCGTTTGATGGAAGATTTCTGACATCGCGTCCGTCGTATCGGTTTCCACTCCGTTCGACACGGCCGGAATCTCCCATTTCCAATCATGAACAGCTGGGTTGAGTCATCAAATTCTTTCCCCGCACGCTGCACACTATGAAACACGACTTACTCACGAGCAGGAAAAAGTTTTGAGCCATGCTTTCAGCCGTCGCGTCTTGAGCGATCGTGCCAGCCCTCTGGCCTGTCCCTGTTGACGCTGGGAACATCGGCACTTGATGCACCATAGCTGCGGATTGCGATGGCAGATCGGTTCGTGACAGCGCAGGCAGGTCGTGATGAGTGCACATGCATGTGGGGCTGATCGCATGGGTTCTACCTCTTTTTTCTAGTGATGGTGTCTGGGCTGTGGACGGTAGCCAAGGCTGTTTATTGATAGTCCTCGTTCAGTGCCTTCAAGAACGCCGTGAGTGGAACGATGTCTTGGACTGTGAGGGCAATCCCTCCCAGCTCACGATCGCCGTTCCGTAAACCACCTGTACGTTGGAGATCCGATACCTCACGGTAGAAATCCACAATCTGGTCAAGTGTGTCGAATTGACCGTTGTGCATGAAGGGCTCGGAATGTCCAAGGTCTCGAAGACCGGGTGTCTTGAATCGCGCAATGGCACGATCGAGTAGGGTTGCATCCGGTAGTGGACAGGGCTGTTGATCGTCGCAGAGAATCGCACGGATCTTTGGCTGAGGTGCCGGCATGTCCGGATTGGCGAAGACGTTCCACAGGCCCAGGTCGGTCAATGTTGTGCCGGCAGCGGGAACGGCTCGGAATCGTTCGCTGGCCTGCGGGTGTTGTTTGGTAGCCGGCAGATCAGCGGCAGTTCGTGCCATGAGTGTGGGAATAGTCAAATTCCTGAAGGCCCCAACACCATGACCAGGAATCTCATCATATTCCCTCTGTGTCGTCCCCGTATTGTGGGCCTTGAAATCGGTGAAGTTCGGCGCGGCATGGCAGGCGACGCAGTTCCCAATTTTTCCGGCTGTTAGTTCAGCCGGTGAGGCAGCGAGCGCCGCCGGTTCCGTCAAGAACATCTTCAATCCAGCCAATTCCTGCGCCCCAAACGAGAATGGCTGGGTATGAAATTGGAACTGACCGTCTGTTCTGTTGGGGTTCGAGGTGACAAACTGAAGTGTCCCGGCCGACTCACGTGATTTCACGAGTTGCAGAAGACGTCTGCTGTAATCGATCGGAGATTCGTTGGCATTGGGCGCTTGCGGGAGCCTGTTGGTCTCCAGAAACACATCGAACGGAGAGCGGATTGGTGCTCCACTATCTTCGGTCTGTGAAAAGAGGAGGCTGTTGACGTAGGCGGTAACGACTTTGACGACGGCATCGAACACCTCCTGGTCGGTCGCGGAGTCGATCGTCTTGCGGAATTCCGAGGTGAGCTGGAATTCTTCTGGTATGGACGCATCAGTTCCGCCGAAAAGCACTCGGAAGGGGGTTCCGTCGAACTCCTTCGCCAGATCTCCGGTGCCGTTGTCGGACCTGACGATCCTGGCGATATGGGTGATGGCCTGGGTTCGTTCTCCAGGCAGCCAGCCGAAGTTTCTACCTGTGAAGGTGGCCGCGATCAGTTCTTCCATGGAGTTAAATTCGGCATCGAAATGGAATAAGACACCGTCTGGTCGATCGAGTGCTGAATTGACGAGAGGAGGTGAATTGCGGACGGCAACAGTTTTGCCGTCCGCTCGGACCGGGAGGGGGCTACGGCGCGCAAAATCAGCATAGGTCCGCATGCCGCCTCTCGGCGCATCCAGAATATCGTCAACCAAATGACAAGTCCGGCAATTCATTGAGAGCCCCTTGAATGGTCCCGGAGTGATCGGCGCACCCAAGGTTTCGACCGTATCGACGACGTTGTCACCGATCGTTGGATCATTCACGTCACCGCCGGTATTCACGAACACCTTGAAGGCCTGGGCAAATCGTGTTTCCAGAAACAGCCGTTCGCCGACGGCTTCTTCAGCCCCTGGCGTACCGGTGGCGGTGAGAGGAGGTGGAGTACTCTCACTTCCTGAACAGGCGACGAGTCCAGTGAGGAATAGAAGCAAGGAGGGAAGACACGAGCGATCTTTGATTCATGTGTAATCAAGGTTAGATTCATGGCGTCGTGGTTCCTTTCAATAGAATCAGTTTGACCCTTCATGGCAAGACCCCTCATCTAAGATCAATGGGCATCCCTCGTTCTGTAGGGGAGGTACGGGCCCTCGGGAGGTGAGAGCCCGTACCTAGCAAAGTGGGAGAGGTAGGGCTCCCACTTCGCAGTCAGCGTAGGTCGTACGGCGACTGCGCTACCAGTGAGGCCTGTCCCTTCCATACATCGTTTCCGGCTCTCTCATGAGTTCATCCAGGAGACCGACGACCGAAGGGTCAAATTGTGTTCCTGCCGCCACCTGGAGAATTCGCAGTGTAATGCGATCTCGAAGGGGTCGATCGTAAACTGCGGGGACGTGAATGGCCTCGAATGCATCGGCGACTCCAAGAATTCTTGCTCCCAACGGGATGAACGTTCCCCTGAGTCCATAGGGATATCCCGATCCGTCCCATCGCTCGTGGTGATGGGCGATCATGACGGTGGCTTCACGAAGGAATGCAAAAGGTTCGAGCAACGTGGCTCCCAGCCGCGGGTGGTTTTGAATCGCCACATAGGAGTCTGGTTCAACCCATTCTCGTTTGGTTTGTAAATAGTGTGGAAGCATGAGAACGCCGATATCGTGAAGCAGGGAGGCCAGTTTGAGCTGGTGCAACTCCTCGTCTGTGAGAGATGCGGCCCGTCCGATGTGGAGTGCAATCGCCGCTGTTCCCTGTCCATGACCGGCTTGCCACGGTAGAAGCCGGTCCAGTTCTTTCGCCACTTGCCGAATGAGAATACTCTCCAGATCGCGCCGCGAGGCGGATGGCAGATGGAGACGATCGATCTTTGTGAGCATGCCCTGAATGGTCAAGACGGCCGGCTCGATCCGATCTGTACTGTCGACATGCATGACGCTGCCTCCTCAAAAACGAAGAGCCCAGAATCACTCGGGTGATCCTGGGCTCTGGGCGAATAGCCGCTGGCCGCTAGATGGTAGACCGCCAACTGAGATGGTTAGGACCCTGGTGGGTGCTTCCCTCCCATTAAAGGCTGTTCCAGTATCCACATTTCATACAGTGGGACCACCATCATGACTAAGAAACTGATCGTCATAAGGGTATCTCCGGTCAACATGGAGATCACAAACATCGGAGACACGTAGCTAATCAGCCAGGGCGATACCAGATCGAGCATCACGCCCCCGAAGCCAGCCCATGTGGTGACGGCCTTGAGGGTATGGCTTGCACTGGTCAAATACATCACGTGGATCAAAATCATGAAGACGACTGGCATCGTGAAGAGATGAAAGTGGGTAATTTCCGCCAGCTCGCGAAACGACATCGGTTCCCCGAACGTCGCGTCCGATCCTCGATAATGCTCAGCGATGCCTTGCGGTGACAATCCCGTCATGCTATGTGCCCAAAAAAACGAAAATGTAAATCCAGCCAGCATCAAGAGCAAAAATAATGTGTAGAGCAACCGAATATGGCGATCTGAATCACGGAGCCTGAATTTTTGATTAAAGTTTCGCATGTTTGGGACGCTGGGTCCGCTTTCGCTAGTTCCCGAAAATTGAAGGTAAAAACCCTTTATCTTTTTTTGCGGCCAGCGTATCACTGCCGAGCCCGGCAGGCTTCAGGTAGAACTCGTCAATCAACACGAGTACCCGCTTCACACCAGCGCTGATGGAACGGACGGACATTGTGGCGCCTGTGATATTGATAATATCTTTGTTGATACGGATTGGGTCCAGGACTGACTTGCCTTCATATTGCACATTGAATCGTTTCCGTCCTACTTCGCTTCCTCTGGCTTCGCGAAACACCAACAGTTCGACGTCGGAGCAGACCCCTTTTGCATCGACACCGACCATGTAGGTCATATGCTTATGCTTGCCGATGGTATTGTGGACCATGGCGTAGCCGTCGATTGTATCACCCGTTTCACCAATATAGACTTCGAAAGCGTGTTCCGGGAATTTCCATCCGATGCGTTGTTCGATCAGATCTTTCTTATCTTGGGTGAGCTGGATCACTTCCTTTCGCACGCGTTGCGATTTGGGGAGGACGATCTTCACGGCCTCATCTTCTGACATGAAGACTTCAGCGTGATTCAACTCGGCCTCAGTGAGATAGCGCTTCAGATCGTTGTCCCACACCTTTTCGGCACGAGCCGAGAGGGGAATGGTGAGACAGAGTGCCGTCCCAATCGCGAAGCATGTGAAAATTGTTCTTAGGTGGCTGAACATCCGTGTTCCTGCAACTTGGCATCGAGACGATCTTGCATGTCCCGCATGGCTTCTATGGAGGGATCAGTCGGGGCCCAGCCAAAGAGACGTGATCCTCCTCGAAAGACCCAGCTGTGCCGTTCTTCGATGAAAAATATTCTTGTCCCGTCGTCCGTCCGCTTCACTCGGAGCGTGAAGCGAGATCGGTCTCTGCTGTCTGGGATTTCCCGTCGAAACGCACCATACTTTCGACCTGGCATTGGAATGTCGAGCCAGTGTGTAACGATCAATCCAGCCTCTTTATCGTTCGTATCGGCCGACCGATCCTTTACGGCATCGATGGCTGCATCCCAGGCTTGGTCATAAGTACAGGTGGTCGTCCGTTGGTGCATGCCGCTGGTCAGCAAGGCGCAACCTCCCACACTTCCAATCAGAAGGAGCGGGAGGATGTTCAAGTTCATTCGCTGCAGAAGCTTTGTCATGTCATGAGCTCCCCGCCGATCCGGCGGGGAGCCTCCCTAGCTGTACGGTTAGAAGTAGGTCGCTGCCTGGAACAGAAATCCATCCCCGTCCATTGGACTACTGGCGGTTCCCAAATCTCCTGCAGGGATTAATCCCACTGCACCGTTCTGGGCGTTATGCTGCCAGTTGATTTTAAACACCATGTCTTCGACGGGTCTGAAATTTAGACCGACTGTCAACCGGTCGAGTTCTCGCCGATTGCCAAGGGTGTTGGCCCCACCCACCGTGCGATTATCTGTGTCAGTATCGATTTGCTCCCAGCGCACCGTTGCCGTGAAGGTGGATGCATCAGAGAAGTGGCTGGGTGCCAGTCTCTTTAGGAGTTCCGGCATAAAGTGATAGTTCCCCTGAACATAGTAGCCAAACATGCCGGCAGGGCCTATTGCGTTGCCGGCCACGCCGGTGGCGTTGTTGTTGCTGATTCTGGTCCAGGCCGCTTCGCCGATCAACTCGAATGGACCTCGCTGCAAGGTCCAATCCACCGCGAAGATGTCGATGTTCCCTGAACCAACTGTAGCAGTGGAGGGCTTATATTGCCCATGGTATCCAGAGCCGGCGATCTCAATACCCAGCATAGGACTAAAGGCCAGGCGACCAACGATGGCTTTACTGTCATCGCGATCTCGGGACACACTTCCGCGTGCACCCCGGATGCCCAAGTCCGTGACCGCACCAGCGGTTTGAGTCATGCCGTTGACCGCATAGAGTTCATAGTCGATTTTGGAGAGAGCCGATGGATAGAAGGTGCCATAGATACCAGCGCCGGCTTCGAACCAGGTGCTCGGAACGATGAGTCTGGATACCATCGGCCGATCGACAAGGTCGTTCAAGGGTGAGTCGTGAAGCAAGTTAAATTTGCCGACGGGCATCAGAAGAATGCCGCCACGGAGATTGATTCTCTCATCAATCAGATAGTCTAGTTGAGCGAATTCGACCTGTATCGAACCATCCCCCTGCGGTGAGTTAGTCCCCCCACGTTCGATTTCAATTTCCGTCGCGAATTTTACGCGATCGGTGATATCGGCAAAAATGAAGGGCACCAATCGCTGCTGGCCGAAACTATTGCGGCTGGGATTGTCCAAATTTTGGCGAGAGAGGATGTTGTACATCACGTCCGCATAACCGCCGAGCGTGGCTTTGGGCATGCTTAAAAACGGTTTCGCGTAGATCAGCTTCCCCGATCCCGTAGATCCGAAACCGAGAGAGGTTTTTTCCTCGCCAGGGCGTCCCACCCGAATATCGGTCATAGGCCCGGTCGGCACTGGGTATTGCTTAGGCTGCGAACTTTCCGCAGGAACCCCTCGAGATTCACGTTCCTGTGCTTTTTGTAACGCCTCTTCGAGTCTTTTCACTCGTTCCTCAAGGCTCTCTTCTGCGAAGACCGGAGTGACCGACAGCGCAAGAATTGAAAGAGCCCCGAGGAGTAACCGCATCTTCATCGGTATCCTCCCTGATTAAGTAATGGTTGTAGACTGACTCGGGACTCAATGGTCTCTGGCCTTCGGGTACATAGGAAACAGGACGACTGCATGACGGTCGTTTCTCCTCTTGGAACCGGATTATCAGATTGCCGTTCCCCAGCCTTCGATTGAAGAAAAGGGGATCACGACAATACGCTTGCACCGCTTGCACTTCAGTTCCAAGCCTTGCCCGCTCACCTTGGCGATGAGCTGGCCGCACTCACAGCGGGTCTCATGAGTCTGGTCATGTTCCAATAAAGGAGCTTTCTCGATAGCCATGATGCCAGATTTCCCGCGTAATGAAATTGAGAACGATTATTAATATCCTGATCAGTGTCCCACTGTCAAGTGGGAAGTTATCACTGGCAAGGTGGATGTCGTGTGCGTTTCTGGGGGCGCTTGTCTTATAATTTCCACATGAGAATATGCTCTGTTGCCAAGAGCTTCTGTTAGTAAACATCCGACCCTTGGTGGGTGCTCGATGGTTGAGATCCTTCCTTATCCGGTGCAGAGAGGAGAATGGTTTACGAAGTGATGCGTATTCTGCGATGTCCCGGAATAGTTCATCGGCATTGGGGAGGAGAATAATCTAGCGATGAAGGCTCTCCTTCTAAATACTAGGTCCATAGCGATAGCCGGCCTTGCGCTGGCATCCTTCGCGAGTTGCGCCGAAGTGTCACCCTCCCCTCTGCCCATCGTCCTAAAGCGTACTCAAATGCATATGGGGACTCTGGTTACGATCACGGCTGTGTCGCCCGACCAAGATGTGGGCAACCGGGCGATGCAGGTCGCATTCGATGAGATTAAGCGACTCGAACAGTTACTGAGTACCTGGCGTTCCGACAGCGAACTGTCACGGGTAAATCAAGAGGCCGGCCGTCGGCCTGTCCAGGTAAGTTCTGAGACGCTTGAGCTGGTTACTCGATCTCTGGAGTTAGGGCGCCTGACTATGGGTGGGTTCAATATTGCACTTGGTCCTGCCATCGAAGCTTGGAGTGTAATCGAACGGCAGCGCATCCCTGATGAGAGGGAGTTGCAACGATTGAAGCCTCTGGTCGATTGGACACGCATTCAAGTCAATCAAGAAGCGCGGACTATTTATCTGCCTCATACGGGAATGCGTATTGATGTTGGTGGGATTGGGAAGGGATACGCAGCCGATCGGGCGGTGGAGGAGATGAAGCGGGTGGGAGCGAGAGGGGGCGTCGTCGCCTTATCGGGAGATATCAAAACATTCGGCGTCCTTCCAAATCGAAACAGGTTTCCCGTCGGTATCAGGCACCCACGTGAGGAAGGGGCATTGATTGCCATAATCGACCTGAACGATGAAGCGATTTCAACGGCGGGTGATTACGAACGGTTTTTCGAACGAGATGGCATCCGGTATCACCACATCTTGGATCCCCAAACATTGCAGCCGGCACGAGCTTGTCAGAGCGTCACGGTGATTGCCAAAGAAGGCACGATGGCTGACGGATTGGATACTGGGATTTTCGCGTTAGGACCAGAACAGGGGATGGCGTTGGTCGAGCGTTTGCCGGGGGTTGAAGCGATCATCATCGACCAGGCGGGCAAGATCACGGTCTCGTCCGGACTCCGTGGTCGGCTGCACGCACCATGAGGTGCCGAGGAGGACTATCGGGCCATCTTGAGATCGTAACTAATCGAAAACTTTACTGGCATTTGGTGCCGTTCCAGTGGGCGAGAGAGCGTGATCGGAGGGCCGCTTCTCACATCCTCCAAGGCAACTTGATCAAGCGCAGGATTGCCTGAGCTCTTCGCAATACGCACATCGCTCAAGAGTCCGTCTTCATGCAGCATCGCGGTCAGCGTCACTTTCCCCTGAACACCCTCCGTTCGTAGCGTTGCCGGGTATCGTTTGTTGAGATCTTCAATCCACCGTGCCATGAGCTCCGTCAGCCATCCGTAGTCGGCTTTGGTGGGCGTGAGTTGGTTGGGAGGTGCCGAAGACACAATCATTGTAGACGAAGAGTCGACGGGAGAATCCTTAGCCACCTGGGATTCAGGTAGAACGGTCGAATGCTCCTGTGCAGACATGATGAGGTCAGCAGATGGACCCGCTAGGTCCTGCCGAGCAACTTGAGGTGATGGGACAGAAGGTACCGAATCAGGTGGAGCCTGTTCCTGATGAAGCTCTGGACTGATTGCATCGATAGGTACTGGCGCAGGTGGTGTGACCGGTCTCGTTCTTTCTTGAACCTGCTTCCCCGCTGGAGAAGCAGGTTGCTGAAGTGCCGGACTTGGCGGCGCCATTGCCCCAGACCTCGACGTGGCTCCCGATAAGGATGAGAGCGGAGCAACCATAGCCACATCCCACTGGAACGGGTCAGCCTGCGGCGCCAGCTGCATACGCTGGACGAACAAAATGGCTGCCACGGCTAGGCCTCCGTGTAGTAGGCAGGATACCAGCCAACTAGCCGCCAGAGGGCCAGTCTGACCGCGTGAACGCGTCATGGATTTCCCCATCACAGGCGGATGACCTCCAGACTGACTTGCTGAAATCCTAAGCCGCGAATCTCGTCGACGAGGGCCACGAATTTCTCGAGCAGCGTGACTTTGTCGGCTCGCACGACCACCGCCGATTCACGCGGCTGCGCGTTGAGAACAGAGGGAAGGCCTCCATCGGGGACCGGAGAGTCATTGAAGAAGAGACTTCCATCAGCCGTCAAGGAAATCACGATGGGAACATCCTTCCGATCGCTCACCTCCTTGGCCTTGGCCAGGTTGACGGGAATTTGTCCCGTGCTGATGAAGGTGGCGGTCGTCAAGACAATGACGAGCAAGACCAACATCACGTCCACGAGCGGGATCACGTTGATCTGATCAATGTTCCGTTCCATGTTGTGTCCTATACTCGGTCAGGATCTCACTCACACGACGACGCAGCACGTTATTCATCACGACACAGGGTATAGCGACCAGAAGACCGATGGCGGTCGCTTTCAATGCCAAGCTCAAGCCGATCATGATGGTACTCACGGCCATCGTCCCCGACGTTCCCATCGTATGGAATGTCAACATTATACCAAGGACGGTTCCCAGGAGGCCGATATAGGGGGCGTTAGCAGCCACCGTACCAATAATCACGAGGCGTTTAGTCAGAGTGATTTCCAGTAGTTGCATGTTCGAAAACTGAGAGAGATTGATGCGTCGGTAAAAGAGCCAGCGCTCGATGGCGATAGCCACAGACCACACGCTCAGGGCCAGTAACAGGCCGATAACTCCGAAATCAATGATGTCTTTCAACGCATCCATCGAGGCTCCTTACATGGGAGACGTGGGTAGAGTCCGGGGGTTGGAAGCCAGAGTATCGGTCCATCCATGCCAGATCGCTGAGCAGCTGTCAATTTGCACATACATGAGGCGGTTTCTATTTCTCTAGGAGTGAGGAGATGGTTTGGCAGGAAAGAGAACCGTGTGCGTGGCAGAGACACGGAGTTCGACGGCGGTCCCTTCTTGGTAGACGCAGGTTGAGCTTTCACTGCTGTGGATGATCTGCCCGGATGGGAGCTGGATCGTGTAGAGATTTTCAGACCCTCTGAACTGGCGGGCCACAACCCGAGGTTCGGCTGATTTATTGGGCATGAGCTGGATGTCGTCCGGGCGGATCATGACGACGACCGTGCTTCCCTCAGGACTGTTGAGCGTATCAGGGAACTCTCCCAGTTCGGTATGCACTCTGCCTTGTCGAATCTGTCCGGTGACAAAGTCGGCTTGGCCCACAAAATCGGCCACGAACCGCGTGGCGGGGAGATGATAAATCACCTCCGGGGAATCCATTTGCTCGAGTACGCCCTGATTTAGGACGGCGATGCGGTCGGCCATGGCGAAGGCTTCATCATGATCGTGGGTCACAAGAATGGTCGTAGTTTTCATTCGGCGTAACAAGGCATGGACTTCCTGCCGCATACGGCCCGCCATATCGGGGTCAAGGTTGCTGAACGGCTCATCAAGGAGGAGCAAGACTGGATTTTGCACCAGCGCTCGGGAGAGTGCCACTCGCTGCTGCTGTCCTCCTGACAATTCATGCGGGTAGCGTCGGTCGAGCCCTTCGAGGCCGGTCAGCCGCAGCATTTCTTGAACCCGACATGTCCGTTCCGCCCGTGACAGATGATGAAGCCCGAAGGCAATGTTCTCGGCGACGCGCAGGTGTGGAAAGAGGGCGTACTCCTGAAAGACCATGCCGACACGGCGGTCCTCCGTCGGAATCGTTTCCAAGGACGAGGAGACCAACCGGTCCGATAAAAAGATTTGTCCGGACCGAACTGGTTCAAAGCCGGCGATGGCTCGTAGGACGGTGGTCTTGCCACAGCCGGACGGTCCAAGCAAACAGAGGATTTCGCCTTCTCGTGCAGAAAATGAAATATCGCGGATTGCCGGTCTGCTGGGATCGTAGGCACAGGACACAGAACGGAGGTCCAAGATGGAGGAGGCCGGCGTGGAGAGGTGGAGGTGACCTTCATGCCGGTCGGCATCCACCTGTGTCATGTGCAACGGTGTGTTCATAGCGATGTTATGCGGCCCGCCAATCACGGGATAGCAACAAGGCGAGCGCCGGTAGGCCAACGAGCACGATCAATAAGGCGGATGGGGCCGCAAGTTGGTAATACTCTTCACTTGCTTCCAGCCAGACACGGATGGCCAAGGTGTCAAACCCCACCGGTCGCAACAACAATGTCGCGGGGAGCTCCTTCATCGTCTGCAAAAAGATCAAGACCCACGCCACGATAACCCCGTTACGAATGAGCGGCAGCGTCACGCGACGCCAGGTCTCTCGGACGGTCAGACCCAGGGTGCGGGCGACTTCTTCAAGATTCGGCGTGATCTGTTGAATCGAGGGTTCAAGCGACTGGAGCCCGGCTGGGAGATAATGCAGGACATAGGCGACGATCAACACGAAGACCGTACCATAAAAGAACGGCAGGACGTTGAGAAAGAGGACCAAAACCGCGAGTGCGGCGACCGGTCCTGGGAGGACATAGCCGGCGTACGCGGCTTGCAGACAACCAGTATTGAGCCAGGTTGGTTTTCGGCTGGCGAGGTAGGCGAGAGGCAGCCCAACCAATACGCCGGCCGTGGCCGCTAGGGTCGACAGCAGGGCGCTGTTCCAGACGAAGCTGAAGAAGCGGGTATCGAGAATCGCTTGGGCTTCAGGGGATAGACTCCATGTCACCAGGAGAGAAACGGGGATTCCGAAGGCCAAGCCGATCACGGTGCTCAGGCATGTCGTGAGCGCTGCCGTGTGCCACCATCCGCACTGGATGCGTTGAGGCGCTCGAAAGCGCCCGCTGGTCTGGTAAAACCGGCTCTTTCGACGAGACCATCGTTCAGTCAATAAGAATAGGAGCGCCAGGATGACTAATAGGATGCTCAGGATACTTGCGGCCTGGTTGTCAGACCGTCCGGTCATTTGCTGAAAGACGGCGTAGGTCAAGGTTTGATAACGCAGCAGAGAGACGGCACCAAAGTCGGACACGACGTACAGGATAACAAGGGCGACGCCGGCGACGATTGACGGGCGTAGCAACGGAAGGGTGACGAACAGCATTCTCCGAAGTGGTGACGCGCCACATGTGCGGGCGACTTCTTCAAACGACACGTTAAAGCTGAGGAGTGCACTGCGCGTGAGCAAGTAGACGAAGGGGAACGTATCGAGCGCCATCACAAAGGTGACGCCCCAGAAACTTTGGGGTGAGAAGATTCTGGCTTGAGGTCCGGCGATCATCTGCCAGAGCTGTTCTACTGGGCCGCCGAATCCCAAGAGATAGTTGTACACATAGGCCAGGACGTAGGTCGGCATGGCGAGTGGCAACACAAGCCCGACTTCCCACAGTCGGCGGCCGGGGAACTCAAATCGTGTGACCATCCAGGCGGTCGTGACGCCGAGCCCGAGCGTCAGCAATGCCACGGCGCCCGCCAAGGAAATCGTATTCCACAACAGTTCCGGGACTCGAGTGGTCCAGAGCCGATACCACACCGAGAGATCGGCTGACAAGGCGAGGGTGGTGACATAGCCGAGAGGTAACAGGATCAACGTCGCGCTGGCTAGGGCGGCGAGTTGGAGCGGTGAAACAGCTGATCGGCGTGCGACAGTCACGAGGCGCTCGCGCGGTTACCGCATCCCGACTTGTTCGATGAGCAGTAATGTCGGCTCTCGGAGTTCGGCGAGCTTGGTCAATGGGACTAAGGCTGCCCGGAAGCTCTTCCGTTCGAGCAACGCGGGGTCTGCTTTCACCTCTGGATGGAGCGGGTACTCCTTGTCGAGGTCGGCGAACATCTTCTGGCCGGCCTGCGCCACGAGAAATTCCACGAGCAATTTGGCGTTCTCCACGCGGGGTGTGTGTTTCAGGATGCCGATGCCCGCCACGTTCATGATGGCGCCCATGCCCCCCTCCTGTTGATCGGGCATCACAACCGCCAGCGGTGCAGCCGGTTGTGCGGCGAGATGCCGGTAGACGTAATAGTGATTCACGATGCCCATGGCGACCTGACCCTTGGCGACGGCATCAACGATCTGCGAGCTTTTTTGGTAGACCTGTGTGCCGGCGTTATCCCGAAGCCCTTCGAGGAATTTTTTGGTGTGATCGTCACCGAGACTCGCGCGAATGACCGACACTCCTGCCTGCAAATATTCGCTGCCGGCGTTAGGAATGGCGATTTTGTCCTTCCACGTAGGATCGGCTAGATCCACCAAGGACTTGATCTGATCGGGCTTCACCAGTGTCGTGTTGTACACAACAATCCAAAACCGGCCTGACAAGCCGATCCAGCTGTTGTCTGCTGCGCGGAATTGAGGAGGAATGGCCCGTTCGACTTCCCGCATGTTCAAGGGGCGGAAGAGTCCCGCCGTGCGTGCCAGTTCCAAGCTGCCGGCATCATTGGTGATGAAGAGATCGGCGGGGCTGCGGTCTCCTTCGGCCTTCATCCGGTTCACCAACTCAGTGGTACCGGATGAGAGTAACTCGATGTGAATCCCAGTCTTTGCCGTGAAGGCATCCAAGACCGGCTTGATCAATCGTTCGGCCCGTCCAGAATAGATGGTCAACGTGTCGGCAGCAGAGGTGATGGCCGGCATGACCAGCCAGAAGAGCATCAGGAAACAGGTGGCTGAAATGCCTAAGGCCCTCCGTTGATGGGCAAGGGCTGTGATACGAGAGGAAGGTTGAAGGACCATGCGCATGATTGAACCTGCTATTTCAATGTGAAGTATGGGCTGAGTTGAAATTGATAAACCGTCTCAAGAAGGATAGCAGAAATATCCCCAGAGGTCAACGTGTGATCCCCCGCAACAAGCTGCGGGGAGCGTCATTGGCGGCAGGGGGAGCAGAGACCGTAGAGCTCAAGGCGGTGGGTTTGGATTGTGAAGCCGTTCCGTGAGGCCACCTCTTCCTGGAGGCGCTCGATGTCGCAGTTCTCGAACTCCACAATCTTTCCGCAGCCGGTGCAAATGAGGTGATCGTGGTGGCCCTTGTGCGAGATGTTGTCGTACTGCGTTTGAGTGCCGAAGTGGCGGGCTTGAGCCAGACCGGCTTCGCAGAAGAGGTTCAGCGTGCGGTAAATGGTTGCCAAGCCCAGGTGAGGATCCTTTCTGGCCAGTTGGTGGTACATCTCTTCGGCTGTAATATGTTCTTGCTTGAGAAATGCGTCGAGGATCAGTTCACGTTGGCGCGTGAATTTCAGCTGGTGCTTCCCGAGGTGCTCCTTCAGGACACCCATTTCTTTGACATGTTTGGACATGGTGATGAGACCGATCCTCCTGGAGCCGGGATTAAAGACGAAATCACGCGGCGGGTCAAGAGTGATTCTGCAAACCGATCTGAAAATCTCTCCGCCTTTGACGGTTGCGTTTCCGGCTGGTTATAGTGAAACCTTCACGATATAGAGCGAGGAGACTGTGAGAACGCCCAACCAGATTGCCGTCGACCGTGCCCTGCTCTTGTACGTCCTGCAACTCGCTGAGCCACTTGGTCAGCTGAGCGATGTCAAACTGCAGCAGCTGTGTTTTTTGTGTGAGCTTCAAACCTTTGCCAAAGGCCTGAAAGCGTTTCATTTCGAATTCTTTCGTTTTGCATATGGAGCGTTCAGCAAGGATCTCGATAATGACCTGACCTCCCTCCGCCGAAAAGGCCGGATCGAAAATTTTACGGTATCGGATCAGGCAAAGGAGGAAGCGATTCCCTTACTCCTGCGTGCCATCGAAGGGGAAGAGGCCAATGAAAAGGTCAAGGACATCATTGATGCCGTCGTCGCGGCCTATGGACCACAAGACAGCGGGACCATCACGAACTCCGTCGAGTCGGTTCAGCTGAGCACACCTCAGGACCCTGAGCTGAAGATTCCCATTCGCGATATTGTGTTCCACACCACGCTGCTCGTGCCGCATCGGATCGAGGTGCAGGCTGAATTTACGTTGCCTCCGGTCATCGTCACACAGCTCAACACCGTGCTGGGGTATGACAGCCGACCGGTCATCGATGCTCAGAGCTGGTAGATCTCGCCGTACTTCTTTTCCACGTAATTGAGAAAAGGTTCGGGACTCACTGTTGCCCCCGTCACGCGCTGGGAGAGGTGAGCCGGCGTGAACATGCGACCCCAGCGGTGAATCTTCTGTTCGAGCCACCGGCGCAAACTTAACAATTGGCCTGCCGCAATCTCATGCTCCAGATTCGGAATCTCCAACTTGGCCTGCTCGAAAAATTGGACGGAGTAGAGGTTGCCTAAGGTATACGTGGGGAAATAGCCGAACGCCCCGAATGACCAGTGGACATCCTGTAACACTCCGTCCGCGTCAGAGGGTGGAACGATACCCAAGTACTCCTCCATCTTCTGATTCCAGATGGCGGGTAAGTCTTCTGGCTGAATCTTGTCTTCCAGCAGATCCTGCTCGATTTCGAATCGCAGCATGATATGGAGATTGTAGGTCAGCTCATCGGCTTCCACGCGGATCAACGACGGTTTTACGCAATTGATTGCGGCATAGAACTGGTCGATCCCCACGCCGCGCAACTGGTCATGAAAGGTCTGTTGTAAAACCGGATAAAAGAAGCGCCAAAAAGGCTGCGAACGACCCACGCAGTTTTCCCACAGACGAGACTGACTCTCATGAATACCGAGAGAAACCGAATCACCCAACGGCGTCCCGAAATATCGTTGATCCAACCCTTGATCGTACAGCCCGTGCCCGCCTTCATGGATACAGCTGAAGAGGCAGGATTGCAGTTCATGGTCATGGACTCGGGTGGTGACGCGCACATCGGTTGGATGAAACGACGTGGTGAAGGGATGGGCTGACAGATCCAGACGGCCACGCTCAAAATCATAGCCCATCGCCGTCAAGACTAGCCGTCCGAACTCCAGTTGTCGAGCCTGGTCATACGAGTGGTGCAACACGCTATCGTCGATCTTCACCCGGCTCTGTGCGATCTTTTTCAGCAACGGCACCAGCCGTGCCTTGAGTGCAGCAAACACCGGTTGGAGATTCGCAATGGTTGCGCCTGGTTCATAGACATCCAACAGGGCGTTATAGGGTGAGTCCTGATAGCCGAGATACTGCGCTTCTTCACGCTTGAGCCGGAGCACCGTTCGAAGGTTTGGGAGGAACATGGAAAATTTGTTTTTCGTTCTGGCCTCAGCCCACACTTGCTGGGCAAGCGAACATTCTCGGCTCAGTGCCACCACGAAATCCGACGGCAGTTTCTTCGCGCGGCTGAAATCCCGCCATGTTTCGCGCAAGAGCGAGCGCGCCGGTTCGTCCCAGCTGTCTCCGGGTTGTTCGGTCGTCTGACCAGTTGCTGGATCCACCCATTGTGACAAGAGCGTCTGCATGTCCGGCGAGACGAGCTTCTCATGGGCCAAACCTTGGAGCACGGCGATCTGCTCAGCCCGAGCTTCTCCACCACCGACCGGCATGTAAGTTTCCTGGTCCCAGGAGAGGACTGAGGCCGCGCTATTGATCCGCTGAATTTCCAAGAGCTTGGTCGTGAGGGGTTCTAACGTGGCGAAGGTTTTCAATTCGGCCTCCAGGTCACTGTGCTAAGATTCGTGTCCGTGATTCGGTCGTCGCAGTGTACGCAACGGGCGGCGCATTTTTCAAACCATCGAAGAGAATTCCAATGAATAGGTTGGTTCCAGCCGAGATCGAAGCCTATGCCGAAGCCCATTCCATACCGGAGTCGTCGGTCTGTCGAGCGCTGCGCGAGGAGACCCAGCGGACCATGGAGTATCCCCAAATGCTGGTCGGCCCCCTGGAAGGGGCGTTTCTCAAAATGATGACGCAGTTGGTGGGTGCCAAGCGGGTACTCGAAATCGGGATGTTTACCGGCTATAGCGCCCTTTGCTTTGCTGAAGCTCTACCAGAAGATGGAACAGTCATCACCTGTGAGATCAACGAGCCATCAGCGGCGGTGGCTCGACGGTATTTTGCGCAGGCACAATGCGGGAGCAAGGTCAGCATCCGAATGGGCCCGGCCCTCGACACCATGCGGACGCTCTCCGGACCATTCGATCTCATCTTTATCGATGCCGACAAGGTCAATTATCTCAATTACTATCGACGTGCGCTCGATCTGCTTGCCCCGAATGGGGTGATCTTGATCGACAATGTCCTGTGGAGCGGCGAGGTGTTGAAACAACCACCGCCGGACGAATCCACTGCGGCTATTCAAGAGCTCAACCGGACCGTCTCAGCTGATCCGCGCGTATCTGCCGTCTTGGTCACAATCCGGGATGGGATTTTGGTAGTGCGACGAGTAGGGTAGAACACGATAATTCCAGGTTCCGTAACCCCTTCTACTTGTGCTATCTGTATCGATACACATGATCTAGATGAATTCCTCGTTATGGCGACCACCGGTCATCTCCACTTCCTCTCCTTCATCCAGCGCAGCTCCATTTCTCTGTCAATGCATGGGCTTGTGCAATGGTAAGAATGAAGAACGGCGTTGTGTTAGGTGGGCAAGCAGGTGAAGCCGGAGCATTTTTCTCAGTTTGTGTGAGATCTTCCTCGTGCGAGGCGGTGACCGCCCCGCACGAGGATTGAATTATTTCGCCGCTGGGGCTTGGGCTATCTCCAGCACTTTGACCTCGACGTAGAGTGTCTTGCCGGCCAGCGGATGGTTGAAGTCGAGCACGACGGTCTCATTCTTCACTTCGGAGATTCTGGAAAAGACCTTCCGTCCATCGGTGGTTGTTCCTTCCAATTGCATCCCCACCTTCTGTGCCTCCGCCGGCACCATCTTCCTTTCCACCTCCTGAAACGCCTTGCGGTCAACCGTGCCGTAAGCATCCGGCGGAGCGACGGTGACGTTCTTTCTCTCTCCTGCCGCCATGCCCTCAAGCGCCTTCTCCAGGCCAGGAACCAGCTCATGTTTCCCCTGAGTCACCTTCAATGGCTCTCCGCCGACGTTTGAATCGACGACCGACTGATCGTCCAGCTTCATGGTGTATTCCAGCGACACTTGTTTGCCGTTCGAGACTGTCATGGCCGATGCTCCTTTCTTTGGTCCTTCTGCTGAGACACAAGCCGCAGACAGGAACAGAATGGCGCTCCAACCGCAGAGTGCAGAAAATATAGATACGCGTCTCATAGGCACCTCCTGTGAGAAGTAGTTGGTGAATAGACTGGAACGGGTCGCAGGCAGATGCGAGTGGTGAGCGATCAGTTCCAGACTTTGTTGTGGGGTTACTTGTCACGCTACCACATCAACTCATGTGATGCTACCCACAATGTTGCCACTATTCTCACTTGAAACAGTATGGGGAATGGCACGTACAACATGGTCGTTGATTGGAGCAGCGCTTGCGGTGTATGGGCCAGATTCTGAAATCTCCGAAGAATGTTGTATCGCTGACTGATCTGGGTACAATGCGAACGATGAGGTGTCGAGGGGGCAGTCCCCTTGGCGAGGGCAGGATGTGAGAGGACGTTACACGTGGAGGAGGAGTATGGCGCGTCGCATGAGAGGTGAAAACAGGGGACTGAGAGTCATTGGGCCTAGTGTACCGGGATCCAAGGCTGGTCAACGGGAATCGTCTTCCGACGGATCAACCAACGGCAGGTCGGAGGATTGGGCGGAAGGATGTGAGCCTCTGGATCAACGAATCGCTGAGCTTGCCTATATTCTGTATGAACGAAGCGGGTTCCAGGATGGAAAAGATTTGGAGCATTGGCTGGAAGCCGAACGGCAAGTGAAGGCGGTGCGTGACCAGGCTGCGTAATACGAATAGAGGCAATCCGGGTCTCCTCTCTCAATTGCGTCTGGGCTGTCGATGATCCGATGTCAGATCGAGATGCCTCCTGTTCAATGGACAGCATGTCTATGGATTAAGGGGCGTCCTCGCTGACGCCGGATCATCGATTCCTTGCGAAAATGGCTATTCTTTCCGCGTATACACGATCTCCATCATCTTCGTTTCTTTATGTCCGTGGTGCGCACCATACATATCGAACTGCTGGGTATTGTGGTCGATCATCTTCCAGATCGCACGATGCGACATCTTTCCGCCCCCTGGCTCAGGGTGTGAGCCTCGCAACGTGATGGTCTTGCCGTCTGAGCTGGCCGTGCCTTCCATGTAGAAAATGCCCGTGCCCATGGTATCGAACCAGGCGGTGACATACTTCTTGGTGATGTTATCGTATCCATCCATACCGATGCCATGATACGGCTGACCCATCATCTGGCCGTTGAATTCCTGATAGAGAAATCGTCCGTCCAGCACCATCTTCGTCTCCGCCGTGCCGGCGGACTCCATCGGCGGCTTCCCTGGCTCGATCCACTCCTTGGTCTGAGTCGTCCAGCTTCCAGCTAGAGCAGCGAATTGCTTGTGCGGTTCACCAGGGGTGGCGGCCTGCTTCCAGAGTTCCATCATGGCTTGGGGGTCCATTGGCTTGTCTGCTTTTTTCTCATTGGCCAGAGCGGGTGAGACGGTCAGCGCGATGCAGAACGTACTGATTGCCAGAGATACGGCGCGCATGGTGCCCTCCTTATTTAAGCTATGAAGATTCAACCGTTGGCTTGTATGGCGGTTGCTACAAGATAGTCGTTTAGGAGGGGAGAAAGCGACAGCCACGTTCACTGACCGTCCGAGCAAGAGCCTCGCGAAAACGAGGAGATTTGAATGGTGGAAGCTCCTGGGGCAAGCTATTTTGCCACATGGCTGTCGTGGCCGATCCGGACGGCAGTTCCAGAACGATTCATCGATGAAACGCTGGTGAGAGCCGTCTCAGATGTCACCCGGCGGCCTTCGTGAAAATCTGGAAGTGCTGGCTGTCGACGACATTGCAATCGTTCAGAAGCCGATAGGTGGCGGTCTCCATTTCGTGCCGGACCTCTCGCAACGCGCCGGGGAATACACGTTGGCTAGAACATCAGTTGACCGCAGTTTCGGGTGGGCGTAACATCAAAGCGTGACCGTTCCGATCACGTTGCGCTGGAGGATTCAGGGTGGACGATCAAGTCGAAGATCAGCCGGTCCTCAATCATATTCAACGCCTTGTCGCAGAAGAACATCGTTTGCACGAGCAAAGGGCACATCCCAAAGCCGATCGCAAGCGGCTCGAGCAAGTCCAGGTTGAGCTCGATCAGTGCTGGGACCTCTTGCGCCAGCGACGCGCCCTTCGTGAGGTCGGCCTTGACCCGGACGACGCGGAAGTTCGCCCGCCACAGGTTGTTGAGAATTATGAGCAGTAGGGATAGAGATGGGGTGAGCACGAACCAAGCAAGCTCGACCGACATGCGCTACGAAATGGGTTTCGGCGCTGGTCTATTTCCAGAAATTCAGAAAGTGCGTCTTCATGATGACCATGGCTAAACTTAAATCGGATGACCTAAAGAGTTTCCTCGAAATTCCGTATGACGAGCTCGAGGAAATGAATCTCAAGGCGGCGGAGCGCGCCAAGACGGACAGCGCAAAGAGTCTCGAGCGGGAATATACGACCTGGTTAAAAAAGGAGAAGCACATCAAGGCCGTGACGTTGTGTTTCTCAGACATCGAGGGCCGTCTTCACATGCTCGACTACGACAAGAAGTACCTGCTGGAGTCGTTGGGCAATCTGACCTTTGATGGGTCGTCCATCCGTGGGTTCACACCACAACATGAGTCGGACCTGCGTCTTGCCGTCGACTGGTCCTCCATCCGATATCTTCCGGCCGATGTGATTGGCGCAGGGAAGGTGATTTTCTTTGCGTCGGTGTTGAACAGCGATCGGACGCCGTATCACAGCGACTTCCGCGGGATGTTGAAATCCTATACGGAGGGCCTCAGGAAGAAGGGTATTACAGCGAACGCAGCCAGTGAAATTGAAGGCTTTCTTGTGGAAGGGCAGAATGCCGAGCAACGGTACGGTGAGAACGGGTTTACGCTCATCTCAACGGGTGGGTACTATCACTCACTCCCGCTGGACACGCTCCGTCAGTTTATTGATAAGTCGGCGGAGGCACAGCGGGCTCTGGGCTTCAAGAACGAAAAAGATCATCCAGAGGTCGCGCCGTCACAGTTCGAAATGAACTTTTCCTATGCCGATGTGGTCCGCGCGGCAGATCACGTGCAGCTGTACAAGTTGATCTGCCGCCAGGTGGCCCGATCCATGGGGCACACGGCCACGTTCCTTCCGAAGCCTTTCGTCGGAATCAATGGATCCGGCATGCACACCAACTTTTCTCTGAGCAAGAATGGCAAGAATATTTTCTACGACGTGAAGGGGAAAGATGGGCTTTCTGATGTGGCCTGGGACTTCATTCTCAAACTCTTGAATCATGCGCCAGAGATCTGCCTGGTGTTTAACCCGTCGGTGAATGCGTACCGCCGCCTCGATCCGCACTTTGAAGCACCGAACCAGATCAAGGTCTCAGCGATCGATCGCGGCTCCATGATCCGCATTCCGATGGCTAATGAAAAGACGGCCCGTATCGAACTGCGTTCAGTCGCTCCCGATGCGAACCCCTACCTCGTCCTGTACACGATGCTCAAGACTGGTTTTGAAGGGGAACGCTTGGAAAAAAAAGAGACGACGGGCGACCGCGCACGGTTTCTCCCGACTAGTATCAACGACGCGATCTCGCTATTTAATGAATCGAAGTTTATCGCCGATATCCTTGGCGAGGACAGCAAGCAGAAATATTCTAGCTTCAAGCAGTTAGTGGCAGATCGATCTCCGAAAGAACTTGGCACGATAGTGAAGGCTTCGGAAGTTCTCTTTCACCACGAAGTCACGAATCAACTGCTCTGGAATCAGTTCTAGACAATGTGGGATTCACTTTAGCGATCAACTCGTTTTTCTTCAGGTCACGCCGGGCGACTCCCAAATCTCAGTCCTCAAGCTCGCGTAGCCCCTTCTCCAAGAACCACCGTTCCGGTTTCTACAGCGTGAAGCCCACTGGCTGGAAGGAGGCGCAGGCCTCCGTCGTTCGTCGCAGCCGCTGGAATAGCTGTGTCGGCTCTGCGATACGATGTGCGAATCGAACAGGCTTGCCTCGCTCATTCTGACGGAGGTATTATTCAGCTATTCCTGCCTTATTGAGGAGGTGCCATGGCCACGACGCGCACCCTTCCCAAATCGACACGAGTTTCCCTCGACCGCAGCATTGAACGGATGCGGAATCAGTTGACCAGATTCACGTCAATCAGGGAGGTGAGATGATGGGACCAACCAAAGTGATCGTGAACGGCAGTGGCTTGTACGAGGCAGTGTCCGGCAAACTGATCAAAGACGGTTTCGCGAGTCGTGGTGAGCTAGAGGACTACGTGAACCATCATTACCTCCTCTTGCCCGTGATCGACAAGGCAGGCAAACCATGGCTGCTTTACGGAAAACCGGTGTACTGCCTACACAGAGTGCAATATGAAACGGTGAATGATCAGAAAGTTCACCTCACCCGGTGTCTGGATTGTGGCGGTATGGGGATTCGTTCTGACGAGTTCACGGTGGAGTCGGATTGCATCCAGTGCACGGCTTGCGGACACGAGTTTGATCCTCGGTTGGAAATGATGGAGACGTAGGACGGTTTGGGTGGTCAAAATCTCTGTCCCTGCCGTTCGCAGAGAATAACTGTGTCTCAGCGCTCTACCTTCGCGAAAATCTGGAAGTGCTGGCGGTCGACGACATCGTAATCGTTCAGCAGCTGATAGCCGGCAGCTTCCATTTCGCGTCGGACCTCTTCTTTCGCGGTCCTGTGACCGAACATATCGGACAAGAATCCACGAGGATGATAATCGAGAATCGCGACGCGGCCGCCTGGCCGCAGCGATGAGGCCAGGGAGCGAAAATAGTCTATTCGATTTTTCATGTCGTGATAGACATTGCAACTGAATACCAGGTCGACGGGCTCCGGGAGTTTCGAATCGTGCGGCTCGGCGCGAACCGGTCGGACATTGGGGGTTCCTCTGGCGACCATCTCCTTGAAGATCATGTTAATCGCATTTTCCTCGATATCAACGGCATAGACCGTTCCTCTTGAGCCGACCGCTTTGGATAGGTGCCAGGTAAAGTAGCCTCCGCCGGAACCCAAATCTGCCACCCTCGCTCCCCGATTGATCGACAGCTTCTCAACCACGCCCTGTGGTTTCTGCCACACATCGCGCGAGGGATCGGCCATGTCCCGGTAATTCCACTCGGCACAACCAGTGACAAGGAGAACGAGAGATAACAACAGAGCAAAGCGTGTGTCAGAGAACGTGTGGTACATGGCCTCTTCCTTCTCAGCCTAGTTTACGCTCTCGCTCCTGCCAAAGTCAGCTCTTCGGGTTCCACTTCATTCGGAGCCGCATGTGGTTCCAGAGGCTGATGCTCTGCGGCGATCAGTGAGTAGAACACCGGCACGACGAAGAGCGTGAATACAGTCCCGACGGTCATGCCGGTGACCAACACCATGCCGATACTGTTGCGGGCTGCTGCACCGGGACCCGTCGCCAAGACCAGGGGGAGGTGACCGAAGACGGTGGCGGCGGAGGTCATCAGCACCGGCCGTAGTCTCGTCAGTGAGGCCTCGCGCACCGCCGTCAGCCGAGAATATCCGCGAGCCTGCAGTTGATTGGCGAACTCCACGATGAGGATGCCGTTTTTGGCGATCAATCCCACCAGCGTGATCAGCCCGACCTGGGAGTAAATATTGATCGTGGTGAGGTCGAGAAAACTCACCACCAGGGCGCCGGACATTGCAAGTGGGACTGAGCCAAGCAAGACGATCAAGGGATCGCGGAAGCTTTTGAACTGAGCAGCGAGTACCAAATAGATCAGGACCACCGCGAAGCCAAGCGTGACGGTGAGCGCCGCTCCCTCCTGGCGGAGTTGCCGTGACTCGCCGGCATAGTCCATGACCACGCGCGGGCCACTTGAGGCTGCTGCGGTTTCAAGCACACGGAGCCCCTCTTCCTTGGTGAAGCCTGGTTTCAGACCTCCGAAGATGCGGACGGCGTTGCGTTGCTGGAAGCGATTCAATGCGCGCGGCGCAGTGCTTGTTTCGATATGGGTGAATGTCGACACCGGGACCAATTGGCCGTTCGGTGTCTTGATTTTGAGATCGAGCAGTGGATCAACCGTTGCACGATCCTTGTCGCCGAGTTGAGGAATGACCTTGTAGCTGCGGTCGAAATAGT
>ERZ1292625.1343-Hain-H41-01um-R1-1343-length-29881-cov-8_pt1 | contig 29881 bp, 48 predicted proteins | sample MGYA00564400_ERZ1292625 | MGnify/ENA primary metagenome ERZ1292625 (study PRJEB36523, sample SAMEA6512639) | groundwater metagenome | collected 2019-01-08 | study: AquaDiva: Metagenomics assemblies of 32 groundwater samples | reverse complement strand
TTGAAAATCTTGCACTAAAGTGCATAGTTTTAACTAACGAACTGAAACAATAAAACTTTTTCTCCTTCTGATGAAGAAATGGAAATACAACGAATACAGCAATTAAACTTAGCTAGATTACAGTACATGGTAAAAATTATGTTCAATGCCGAATACATCAAAGGAAGAAGCGGTAAAAATGGAAAAACGTAAGGATGTTTCTAAAATGAACAAAAGACAGAAGGATAACTTTAGGAAGTTGTCTTGTGAAGGGAAAGTGGCTCACGCCTCTCTTTTGTCTGCTCAATATTGTTTTGATGAATACAGAGGAGACAAACGAAACCTCGAAATTTATCATTGTGCCTTCTGCAAAAAATATCATCTAGGACACAACAAATAATAGTGTTAATAACTTTTATCGAATGGTGTTGCTCAATAAAGAATAATCATATATTTTTGTATCAACGGTCAAATATCCTTTTATGTTCTATTTTATAAAAATAAGCGAACTTCCACAACACGATGTCATAATAATTGATGTACCATTCAGTGCTAGACAATTTTCTAAGGCTTTTGATAATTCAATAAGCTATAAATACAATGGAAAATTTACAAACTTAACTACGCCATTCCTAATCCAAAATGTTATCGGACGTTATCAAGACTGCTTGGATAATTCCTTACTTATTGAAAAAATTATAGGTAACACAAACGAATTACAATTTAATAAAATAATTGAACGGAATGATAATCGTGGATTCATCAGGAAGTTTAATCCGCTCATTGTGATAACGGAAAAATCGGTTGTGTGATGGTAAAAGAATGCAAGATAATGTATACCGAGCTATACGACAAGCCTATACTAGAGGTTTTGAAGTCGGGGGATGAGATATATTTTCTATTTCATGGAAAATTGAGTTACGCTGATAAAAAATTCTACAAAGGAATAATAAAAAAGCCTACCGATTTAGGTGTAGTTGTAGAAGTTGTATCGGAAAAAGGAGACGTAACAATAAAAAAACATTTTGTAGATAAATCACTTATCTACATGAAGAAAAAAGTTAAAATATGAAGATTGATTTTGTGCATTCTCCTGTAATCACAGGAGAATTTAAAGCTAAATTTTATTGGACAGGAAACTCCTTTGAAGATGCCGAAAGAATCAACCGTCCTCACATCAAAAAAGAAGGAGTAGATGAGGATAGAATTACGGCTACATTGGACATTTTGAACGACCTATCTAATTGGGACTCATTTACCCTGAATGATGCCTTAAACATCCAAAATAGGCTATTAAAAGAGAACAATTGGCGTGGCATCAAATCAGGACTCAGAGACCACAATATTAATTTCAAGGACTCTCCTATTCCTATGCGTATACCAATGTTAATAGATGAGTTGTTTCCTGTTTCAGTTATGGATAAGGATTCGTTATTGGAGTGGTACACCCAAATACAATTAGTTCATCCGCTATCTGATTTGAACGGACGAGTGTTTGGTATCATAGTATCAATTTTAAACCAACACAACATTAAAAAATAAAACAAATGAAAAAAGCATTTGACGAAACAATGTTACTCAACGCAGTTCACATAGTAAAATTATTGCTCTTTGCATTTATCATTTTCGCCTTATACAAAAGCTGTGGATATTTTAAAAACAACCTTTGGCATTATGAACCAAACAAAAACAGAACGAGTTTAATCTATTCGCTAAAGACTCAGTCTGAAACAAGGGGTGCTTTTATCTTAGGCATAGGAACTATATCAGGCGAGGATTATTATGTGTTTTATCGTAAAACACCAAGCGGAGGATTAATCAGAGAGAAAATCAAAACATCAAATTGTATTTTGTATGAAGGATATGCTCAACCACTAATAATTGAAACAGGACAGATGGGTTACTATTTAGAAAACGGAGATACTACAAAAACTTCTTTTCTGCGAGAGGATTATTCAAGCTACCAATCTATCTATATTCCAAAAGGAACAATCACCGAACGAGTAAACATTGACATAAATTAAACAACAACGATATGGTAGCATTAGCAACAGAATCAGTAATATCCCATTATTACATCATCAATAATGGTAGTGTAGAGAACACACCTAAAGCTATGGAGATTCGCCATTTTATAGCACAAATGTTTCCTGTTTCAGTTATGGATAAAGACTCACTATTGGAGTGGTACACTCAAATCCAATTGGTTCACCCTTTATCTGATTTGAACGGAAGAGTATTTGGAATAATTGTATCTATTTTAAATCAAACTAGAATTTCAAAAAAACTATAGTATGGAACAAAAATTACCCGATTTATATTACGAAATGATACGTGAAGGAAACATTGTTTTATCAAAATATGGAATTGATATTACTACAATCGTTGATATGTACACCGACCAAAAATGGCGACACTATCATACTTGGCATCACATCCATGATATGCTCTCATACTTAAAACAAACAGGGAATTTATCAGATGAATTGTTTTTAGCTACTGTTTTTCACGATGCTGTTTACGACCCTAGAAAATTTGACAACGAAGAGAAATCTGTCGAATTATTTAGAAGTATGTTTAAAGGAGCGGAAGATAAGTGTGAAACAGTTGTTAAGATGATACTTGAAACAAAGCATCATCAACCAACAACATACTATTCTAAATTATTATGCAGAGCCGACTTAAATATATTCACAAAACCATTCAATGAAATTATCGAATACGATAAACAAATATTCAGAGAATTTCAGTGGGTCGATTTTAAGGAATATAAAGAAAAAAGAATTCAGGTATTATTGAATTTAGCGGAAGAGACAAGAGAAGAACTTACAGAAATATCACAAAACATAACGCTATTGGCTTCTTACGTTAAATCATTCCAACCTAAAATTGGTGTATTTGCAGGAAGTTTTAACCCATTTCACAACGGACACAAAAACATCCTTGAGAAAGCCGAGAAAGTATTTGACAAAGTAATCGTTGCTTGTGGAATGAATGAAGACAAAGGAAAAGTTCTTTCTCCCGAAGAATTACAAGAAAGACTCCCAAAGTTTCTTGAATATCATCAACGGGAACGTTATCGAGGCATGTTGCATGATTTTATAGCAGAATTTAAAAAGGATTACGAAGTCACATTGATTCGGGGACTAAGAAGTGCGAAAGATTTGGAGTACGAACAGGCTATGCAAAGTTATTTATTTGATTTTTCATCAGAAGAAATTAATACCACTTATTTTATTTGCGATGCATTTTATTCTCATTTATCAAGTTCGGCAATCCGAACTTTACCATCAGATTTAGCTAAACGATACTTACCAAAATAATTATGAAAATAAAACATAAATTCGATTTTGTCGATGGCAATTTCGACACAGAAAAAAGAGAATTGATTTGCGTTGGAAGTAGAAAATATGGCGAAGTATCGCTATGTTTTAAAAGCAATATGCATATTGAATTTTCAAGAATAAAATTATACAGTAGAAATTTAGCAATTGATGCTGATGCTACATTCGAAGATGCTTATGCATTAGGTCAAGAAATAGCTAGACGTTGGAACGAGTGTAAAGATAAAAAGTAATCATGGAATCAAGAATTAATTTCCCTTTATCGGAAAGACACTACGGAGAGTATAAGAGACTTCCAAACGGAGGAGACTATACTCTTGAAAATATAATTAGGATTGCGGAGTTGGTTCGTAAATATTATTTGGCATTGTTGTTGGCTGAACAAGAACTAATTGAACTAGGAGCAGAAAAATTATATTTTAGAGAGTGTCTAGAGAAACATGATGAAATTAGTGACATAGCTCATATATCACCAAGTAAATTTGATTATTTTGCTTGGATAGGAAGATTGTCTAGATATAAATTAGCGTTAGCATCTGCTGAAAAACAAATAGAAAAAATTAACAACCATGAGTAAGCTACATCTATGGGTCGGAACTTTTAGTGACAAAACAATCATTGAGTCACTTAAAGAGAAGAAATCACCTATGATTTATACATCTTCTAATTTTGAAAATATACTGATGACTGATGATGAAATAAAAAAGGAAATATTAAACAAAGGAAGAGTAGAAGGTTGCATTACATATTTTTTTGCTAAAGATTTGTCTAAAGCAAAATCAATGGCGAAAGAAATGGGATTAAAAAACTTTAGTAAGGTTTGTGATGAGCTTTATGAAGAAGGAAAAGATTATTAAAGATGGCAGAGTTTAAATACATAGAAATAATAAACAAAAAAGATAAGTTAGTTATCAAAAGAATTAGTTTAGGAGATAGAACTAAATCAGGAATAACCCGACTAACAAATATTGTTTCTGACAAAACAAATTTGAAACGATTCATTGTAAAAGTGAATAAGTACGACAAACAAATGCCCGTGAAGGATAATCCAAATACCATAGATGATTAGAATTATGGAAACAAAAGATTTCTACTATCAGATTAAAGGAAAAACATCACAAGACCAAAAAGACAACGAAACAGGTCTTTACGGAGGAATTCAGAATTGGGTCTTCCCTCCTATCTTCTCAGGTCGAGTATCGGCTACGGATAAGAAATATGCTAAAGTTCTGATTGAGGAAGAGTATGGTAGAGCATTCCCATTAAAAGTGTTGGCAAAGGATTTGAAGTCTAGTGAATTTTTATTATCCATTCAAGAAATAACGGATAAGGACGCTAGAACACAAAGATTATTTGAAACCAACATTTGTATTCAATGCTCGAAAGAATTTAAAACCATTGACCTTTATAATGATATGCACGAATCGTATAAAGGAAGTGAATATTGTTCTTACGCATGTAAAAACGCACATTACAAAGTACAAGAATTTATTCGTAATCAGGAACGAAACATGGACATCTCAGGAAATAAAAATCCTGTCATTTACAAAATAACAAACAAGACCACAAACAAGTGTTATATCGGAAAAACAACGCAAGTATTTACTCTTCGTTGGTATCAACACTTTTTTCAAAATGGAAATTGTAAGTTTCACGAAGCAGTCAAAACTTGTAACGTAGTGGATTGGACATTTGAGGTTGTTGAAGCAGTTTTAATTCCTGATGACATTAAAACTTTACCTGAAATAGAAAAAATAATTTTGGATAGAGAAAGATATTTTATAAATTTATATGATTCAATCGAAAACGGATATAACAGTAGAACTTAAAAAATGAAAAAATGAAAAAAATAGAAAAATTTATAGCAGACGATGGCTCTGAGTTTGACACAGAAAAAACTTGTCAAGATTACGAAAAATTAATAGCGTTGAATCAACATCACTTAAACAAGATGATTAATCACACTGTAAAAGATTTTAAAGACGTGTTAGCTTGGGGTGTTTCTTCATTTCTAATAGGGATAACTAAATCTTTAGATAAAAATAAAAAGGATGAAGCAAAACATCAGATAGAATCTATTGTTGGAAAGAATGCTACTTTTATTGATGACATCAAGAAGAAAAAACAATCAGAATTAAGAATCCTTCTTAACGAACTGAATAACACTGAGCAATTTGAATTATCTTCAATCGTTAGAGATGAAATAGAATCAAGAAAAAAGAAATAGTAATGGAATATAAACTTGTTACAACACCAATAGACGAGCGAGACCCTCGCTATATTGATTACCTTAAAACAACCGACACTCCTTCTTGGATAGGCTACCAACATTACTGTGGTGATTTATATCAGAAGGAACTTGACGAGTCGCTATTGAAATACGCTAAACGAAATGAAGATTTTTTGAATGAGATAAATCATGTAGAAACTTTTTTATGGCTTCAAAAACATATCAAATCCCAACCTTCTATGCAGAACAGAGAAGAAATGGGCACAGCCTTATTTGAAGCTATGATGCGTATCGATGGTAGTTATAATTCCCTGATGATGGAACTAGGAAGAGATGAATTAGAAAAAGAATACACGAAAGGTTATCTTGATAGGATTCTGACCTACAAAGAAGTTATCGACACTTATAATAATCGTCTTGAATCAATAAAAGATTCTCAAAAATAATTTTAAGTTTTCGGAGAAAGAATCGAACTTCCATTTGAGAGACCAAAACTCCCCGTCCTCCCTTTAGACGACCCGAAAATATTGTAATTTGATTTTCCTTATCGTTGAAAACAAATTACTAAACAAAACTTTGCGTGTGGGAAATTGGAGTCAAACCAATCTCTAACGGGCTTCAACCGTTCGCTAAATCTCCTCAGCTATTCCCACATTAAAATAATTCACTAAAACTTGGTCATGAGATTCAGACTCGAACTGAAATACTCCCGTTTCCAAAACGGGCAAATTAGCCAATTATAATACCTCATGGTGTAAAAAACAAAAAGCCTCACGTCTTAGGTGAGGCTTCTCGTTGTATCAAATAACTAAACTAAATTACAAACATAGAAATTCCTCTCCTAACAGAAGTTGCGGGAACTGTTGGAAGGGGAAACTAAAGATATTTGAATTCATTTTTATCATGGAGGTGCAATATTACAAATAATATTTTAATATACAAAATTATTTTGAATTTATTTTTTTTATCAATGCCTGTTGCCGTGTTTTTCCCTGTGGTGTTTTCGACAAAGCCAATTAACATCAAGTGGGTTTGAATAATCTTCGTGGTGAGCAAATGTTTTGACTTCTTCACATCCTTTGTGTTCACATTTTCCTCTTATTAATTTCCCTGTCTTTACAGCGTGATAAACTTTTCCCCTTGCTCTTATTTTTTCAGGATACCTCTTTTTTTGTATTTTTGTGTAATGGTAATTATTTTTAGATATTCCTCCTTTCCAATTTGGATTATCTTTATCTGTAAAATTATATTTTTTATGTACAGCACATCCCCCTTTTGAACTACCATCTATTTTTAGCTTAGACACTTGTTCTTTAGTTCTCTTAATATTATTTCGCTGTATTATCCTATCTATGCCCCAAATAGTCATATTAAATTTTTCTGCTAGTACTACGTTCGAGAGGTGTAAGTTTTCAGATATAAAATCTATCATATCTTTTTTTTGTTCTTTGGTTCGTCTTTTCATAAGACAAATATAACAAAATCTTAGCTACTGTACAAATATTTGTGTCCCCAACAGAACTTGAATCTGTAAGCCGAAGCGAAGGTTTTTAAGACCTTTGTGTTTACCTATTTCACCATAGGGACATTGAGTACTAGTATTCGGATTTGAACCGAAACGCCTTTCGGCATAAGTTTCTAAAACTTACATGGCTACCAATTACATCATACTAGCATATAAAGTTGGAGTAGAAAGAATTGAACTTTCAAAGTCGAATGACGGGGGTTTTACAGACCCTTGACGTAGCCAATTTGTCATTACTCCAATAAGAGGAAGAAAGGAGAGTCCAACTCCTACGTCAGATTTCTCCGACATCACGGGGTTCAAGCCCGATAAGCTCTGTCAACTGCGTTCTTCCTTATGCATTAGCGGAAACGGCAGGATTCCAACCTGCGAACCTGTTTTACTAGGTTGTTCGTTTAGCAAACGAGTGACTTAATGCTCTCATCCACGCTTCCGTATATTTTGGGTGATGTACGAGAATCGAACTCGTGTTAGTAGTACCACAAACTACTGTCCTAACCCCTAGACGAACTTCACCATATATTTTTATAAAACAAAAAACCCCAAACATTTCTGTTCGAGGTCTCCTGAGTTTGTTTGTGAATTATTTAAAATCACTACAATAGAAATTTCCCCGAACCACTTTCGTGATACAGCGACAAGTAACTATGTAATGATAAATTTTTCATCTTATTTTTGTGACTATTTATTTGATGGCGTAAATGTAAAACAAAATATTTACTTCACCAAATATTTTATTCTATTTCATTCGCAAATTTGTGATAGACATATATAGTGCTACCATATCTGTTTTTCTTTAAACTTTTCTTTTTAACTGTGTCTTGTTTAACAGCTTTTCTGTGTGTTTCGATTACATTTTTCATGGCATGTTTTTGTTTTTGGATGTGGATTTATTTCCACATTACAAAAATAGTTAACAAAACAATAATAAATGTTATACTTAAACAATGAAAAGTTGTAATATTCACATATTTTTGTGATTTTGGAAAGATTCAAACTTTCAACCTTCTCATTCGTAGTGAGATGCTCTATTCAGTTGAGCTACAAAACCAAAGAGACCCCGATTGAATTCCAATCAATAACCTACGACTTAGAAAATCGTTGCTCTATGCAGTTGAGCTACGGGGTCATAATTACCTCCTGCTTCTTCGGAGTTCCGAAAAAGAGAAAGAAAATCTTATGTGCCTTGTAACTAACATTTTTTTATTTTACTATTTATAATTATTTTATGGTGCGACCGATGAGGCTTGAACTCATGACCCCCATATTAAAAGTATGGTGCTACTACCAACTGAGCTACGGTCGCATATCTTATCTCCCGTGCTTTTCTTTTCTGATTCCATTACTTTTATTTTTTTAGTTTATACATTAATTTCATTACCGTTGGAAATACAAGACTCGAACTTGTGACCCTCTGCGTGTAAAACAGATGCTCTGAACCAACTGAGCTAATTTCCAATTTTATTCTTGTGGAAGAGACGAGCCTCGAACTCGCAACCCTTAGTATGCAAAACTAAAGCACGTCCGCTTGTGCTTCTCCCCCTTTTTTAAATTTTAAACTTTTCTTCTAACAAATCAATTAATTGTTGACTCATGAAATTTTCTGTATCGCCTAAACTTAATATTTCTATTTTGTTTAAATATTTTTTGTCAAAATTTTTGACAATGTAATCTGAGTGAACATGCTCTGCACAAATTATTCTATCAGCAACATCAAGCATATACTGTTTTAAATGAATCCCTCCATGCTTCTCACTCAAATATTTATTTATTCCTGCACTCCTAAATCTATGCTCAGGATATTTGTTCTGAAAATAGATTTCAGCAGTACGGCTTCTATCCCGATTGGCACTGCAAATAAAAATGAAATTTGACATCATTAATTTTTTTGTTTGCCCTGCCCGATTTGAACGGACGACCTTTTCATTATGAGTGAAATATTCTAACCAACTGAATTAAGGGCAAGTGTTATTAATCTTTCAATGCTTCTTTAAATACCTTATGCTTAGGCACACGTTTGTATTTTTCATACGTACACATGTGACAATTACAAGGTCTACTTGTTGTTCTTAAAAAAGTGTAACCTCTTCCTGTTAATGCTTCTTCTAGTTCTTCTTCTCTATTTCCTAAAGGACGAACGAACCAATTCTTTACTCGTTTAATAAATTTTGTTTCTTGCTTGTGCCTATTGTAAGCACGATTCATGTTTTTCATAGCGTTGAAGGTTATAGCACATCAGCGTTGCTTGGCTGACGGCTTTAGGTTTTAGCCTCAATCTATGGAGTTTAATGTTTTTCATTTTTACTTGTGTTTTGTTTTTCTAAATTTTTTCCAATTTCTTTCTACATTTTTTCTGCGTCTGTTACATCCTTTATTTGGTGAACATCTTGGACAAGAAGTAATTATTTGGTTGTACGCTCTTTTATACGTTCGGCTATCATTAGCTTCATGCATAATTCTTTTAATTTTTGACATTTGGTTGTTTCTTAGTTAATAACTAAGCACAGCCGTATTCATATTTTACTCTACGATTCATTTCTATTTTTTTATTTCTGAGATACCACTCTGAATCGAACAGAGATTCCAAGTTTTGCAGACTTGTCCCAAGACCAATATTAGGTATGGTATCATTTTTATTGGAGCGAATTACAGGGTTCAAACCTGCGACCTGAACATTGGAAGTGTCCCGCTCTATCAACTGAGCTAAACTCGCTTATTCTATTGTACTCCGTAGGGGGCTCGAACCCCTCTCTTAAATTCGAAAAATTTACGTCCTAACCCCTAGACGAACGGAGCATTTACACTCGAAAGGTTCGTCTGATTCCATCTTGTTTAATTTTGTTTTCATCTTTTTATTTTTTATTCACTAATTAATTTTTTCAAAAGAGTTATTGACAGGAATTTTCTACATTCAATTATATAATAAGACTTTGCCTTTTTGTCAATTACTCTTTTTCGCACGAATGAAAGGTTTCGAACCTCTGCGTGTCGGTTTTGGAGACCGATGCCTTACCGTCTTGGCTACACTCGTATTTTACTTGCGGAACAGAAGGGATTTGAACCCTTGACCCTCTCATAGACAGTGAGATATTCTACCCCTGAACTACTGCTCCAAAATATTTGTGGACAAGTTAAACCACACTATTTTTCAATCAAAGATTTACTTTACCAAATTCGCAGATTTGGAACTTATTTTTATTGCTCCCATTGCTAGGCTTGAACTAGCGACCCCCTGATTAACAGTCAGGTGCTCTGAACCAACTGAGCTAAACGGGAATTTTAAGTTGTTTCGGAGTGAGTCGAACACCCGACATTCATCTTATCAGGATGCTATTCTACCAACTGAATTACGAAACAATAAAAATAATTAAAAGATAGTTTTATTAGTATATCAATATCAAAGCGTTTTAGGTTATGCTTCAAAATATCTTACTGTTTACCATTTTCTTCTTTCACCTCAAAAGAATTTCCAAAAGTGTTTGACTTGTGTGGTTGTACACGATTTTCTAGAATCGTTCCACGTTTCCTCAAGTATCAATAATTAAACAAAAGCATTTCTAATTTTTAAAAACTAGCTCACTCATTAGCGTGAGTTATCAGTATAACATGCTGTGAACATATCATTGGAGCTGAATAGAAATACTATTGATTTTAATTACTAATTATCTTTTACTAAACGCCTTTTTTAATAGGCACTTCGGGTAACTTCTAATTACTATTTCAATATTTTAAAAGAACTATAACTTAGTAGCGAGGTGGGTAATCGAAACCCAAATGTCGAGTTTATGAGACTGACGGAGAACCTTCTCTCCTCGCAATATATTTTTTGAGCCGATGGAGGCAGTCGAAGCCCCAACCTTATCCTTACAAGGGATACGCACCGCCACTTGTGCTACATCGGCAAATTAAAATAAGTTGGCTATTGATTAATCAATCCCGAACGGCTATTTTATGCGTTATCCGTTCGGTTACAGGCATCATAGCAGGATTTCCCTACCCGATATAACACCACCAACTCTTATTTCACAGTTACCAAGTTTACAAGAAATGGTTTTAGGGCTGTAACCCAACTGCTTCACTAAAAAATATTTTATTCAAAGAACTATTAATTTTTATTCAAAAAAAAACCCCAACTTTTCAGTTAGGGTTATTTGCAAATATGATTTTGAAATCAACTTATACAATTTACCCTAACAAACGAACTTCTATCCCCCTTCATAACTTGGACAGGAGTGGTCGCTAAACAGCCTATAATAGCCGTTTCTCGCCAATTCGAATTCGTTATATATGTTAAATGTTTCATTGAAATTTTTACTATTTTAGATTCTTAACTGCGACAAAGGTATAATAATATTTTTAAATTGCAAATTAAAAACACAATAAATTAAAAAATAATTTTTTTACCTTTTTTTATGTTATCAGAACTCCATAGTGGTTGCAAATTAGTGTAATGAAATAATTTTATTAAATCTTGTTCTGTATCGGCTGAATTTAATGGTATTTTATGGTCTAAGTGCCATCCTGTATTTGTGTGATTCTTCCAATTCATTCCGACTTTAAATTGCTTTTCAATATGGATTTTTAAATATTCGTATGTACATCCTATTATTGTTTCCATCTTAAATCCCGATTTTTTCCCTTTTAATATCCTCCATAATCGTTGCCTAAACAATTGCTCAATTTTCCGTTCAGGATGCATTGCGTAGTATTTTTTTAGCCATCTTCTATTATACTCTCTTCTTCTTAATTTCTTCTCTTCTATACTTTGCAGAGGAGTCTTTCTCACTGATACATATTTTTCCTTTCGAATTTTTGGATTATATGTTTGTATGTGTTTATCCTTGTAATATTGTTTTCTTTTTTCTTTATTTTTAAGTGAATACTCTTTTATTTTATCCTTATGTTCGGAGCTATAAGTTTTTGAATATAAAATTTTCTTTTCTTTATTTTCAGAATAATAATTCTTAAAATATTTAGGATTCAATTTTGTCCACTCAATGTTATATTTATTAATGCATTCTTTACAAGTACCGTTTATTCCATCAGGTTTTCTTTTATTCTTTGCAAACAACTCAACCTCCTTTTCGACTTTGCATTTTGTACATGTTTTCATGTGAATATATTTATTTTATGATTTAGCAAACTGAATCAAACCATCTATTTTGCCATTATCTGCTAACTTTATAGCACTTATATATTTTTTTCTTAAATCTGATGTGCTGATTAAATTCCCTTCGTTCCAATTAAAAATTTGCTTCCCGTATATTTTTTGCATCATCAAGTCTGCCATTAATCTTGAATGCCTTCCATTGCCATTCGGGAAACAATGGATATTAACGAGTCTGTGTTTAAATCGAATACAAATTTCTTCATCACTGTAAGTTTTATTTTCTACCCAAAAAATACAATCATCTAAAAGCTGTTTCAACTGAACAGGAATTTGCTCCCAACCAATACCTATATTTTTGTTGGTCTTTCTAAAAGTTCCCGCCCACTTCCAAACATCATCAAACATTCTACGATGTAAATTCTGAATAAATTTTTCAGTTAATATTTCAGAACCTTTTATCTTTTTAAACATCAACCATTGAATAGCTTTTTCAATATTGTATTGCTCAAACTGATTCAACTCCGAAACAGAAGAGATTGATTTTATTTTCAATCCCTCTCTTTCAGATTCTTCCAAAGGTGTTTGCCCATCAATATAATCAATATTTAATCCCATATTCCTTGAGGCATTTCATTTTTAATTCTAGTGGCTACATTTTCAATCTCTTTCTCTAATTGCTCTTTGGAAATTTGTTGGTTCTCTAACTTCATTGTAGTGTTAGTTCTCTTGACAATTTCCTTCGCAATCTCGTAAGCCCTGTTCTCTATCATCTTATCCAAACTTCCGTCTTTTGGAATAAAACCATAAACCAATTTCATGTTCAAAACATTAGCAACTTCATTTAGGGACTCAATACTAACAACTCCTTTTGACTCTCTCACCTCTAAAGCTCTTGCACCCTGCCTTGACATATTTAGTTTACACCCTAATTGTGTTAATGACATATTTAAGGCAGTCCTAACCGAATATATCCATCCGTAAGTCGGTTTGTCTAAAGACTCTTTATCCATAAACATCTTGATTTTATTATCTACCTGTTCGACTAACAATTTTTGTTTTAACTTTTTCATGGCTTTAATTTTTATATTTTGAAAAACAAATCGGTTCATTTTTAAACAAATGTAAAGCTATAAGTTTACATTTCAAAATAAATCCCGATATATTTTGAAAATATATCGGGACGGCTATTTTGTTGTTAATTGAATTATTTTTTATTCTTGGTTATATCCGACAAAAATATGCATCCTCTTTGGTGCGGTTTTATTGCCTCCGAAGTACGGAAACAAATAATATCCGATTTTAAATTTTGGATAAACAAATTTTACTTTTTGCTTCTTAATTGAAAATCCATCGGGTGTCACTACCGAAATATCAAAATAATTATTTTTGTAATCACAAGTTATCGTAACATCATTTGTTTTGTGACAATCAATATCACATAGATAATGGTATGTTCTGACTCCGTTATTATATAGGTAATAGAATATCTCCATTTTATATGAACTTGTAGAGCTTGGTCTCCAACCTAATCGAATAGAGTTCTTATGATGCATCCCAAAGCTAAATCCAAATAATTTATTGATGTCCAAATCATCGTTATCTACAGGCTTAAAATAACAATCGTGTTCGATTATGAATTGTATTTTATGAACTGACTTGTAAATAAATTTTGGAGCAAAGAAGAATCCACTTCTATGTTTCCCTTTTTTTAATACAAAAATTTTATTCATAAGCCAATCAATTAATTACTTTCACCTTTTTTGTTTGACGACCAATGACGATATGTTCCAATCCAAAATATTAATAAAGTGAATATTGGAATCGACAAGCATAGCAAATAATGCCAAGTGTAATCAAACTGCTCGTACAAATAACTTACGGTTGTTCCTATGATGAAGAACAAAGCTAATACGTTGATTATAACAGACACCACAATGCTAGATTTTCTTTCTTTCCAAAAAAACCATTGCCAAAAACTATGTCCTTCTGTGAAGTCAGGTCTCTTATTATTTGTTTCCATACTCGTTTGTTTTATGTTTATATATACGGGAAAGACAAATATAAGTTTTATTTATCAAAATAAAAAGCTCAAAGACCGAAATCTTTGAGCTTTTTTCTGACCTACTTTCGCAGGATGTGCAGAATGTTTCCCGATGGGAAAGATTAAGCAGCAATTTTAGTTTCGCCATTTAGGACTTTGAATCTCTTGTTGAGTATATTACTACGAAAGTCAATCCCTGTAAACCCCATATAAATAAATATTATGAATACGTGGTGGAGTATTCGGCATCTGAGAGCCGAGTGTTTCCGCACCTTCTAAGCAACTTCATCCACCGAAGTGAAAACGAAATCCGTTGCAAATATAATCTTTTTTTTATTAATACACAAAAAACTAAAAAGAAAACCCGATTCAATCCACTGAGGAACTGAGGTCGGGTTTTATGGTGCAAAAACTAACGGTCAAAGGCGAGTGCCACACCATCTGTACAAGTACAGCGAGACAAAGATACGTAAATGTTTTGGCTTATAAAGGCAACGATATGTTTTTCCTAACACTTTCCTAACAATCAACGATGTTGTTAATAACTTCTATTAAAACACGATATATCAATATTGTATTTTTATTATATTTGCTTTTCTAATCGGTCAAAATATTTATTCGTTTAATTTTATTAATTTATTTTTATGGGGAAGCCTAATGTGTTATTAAACAAGTCTTTTGTAGTTGGAGACGGAATATCAGTTAAAGAATTATTGCCGATACTGAAAAAGATGCTACATCAATCAAAAGATGATGAAACATTAATAACGATTAGCGAAAACTCTTATACAGTAGAGCCTTTGACAACAATAATAAAGTGTAGCCATTGCGATGCTATTCATTTTGAAAGTTGTTTCCACACAGATACAGTTCTTGGAACAGAAGACATTGTATATGAAGATAAAAGTAATGAAGCGAACGAAGATGATTGTTTTATTAATCTGAAACAATTAATCGTTACATTGGGAGATAAAAATATAAATCAAGATGCAAAAATTGTTCTTTCTAATTCGGAAGGGAACGGAGCGTCACCATTAACATTAGTTTATCGTTGTGGGTCTGAGTGTTCTGCTGTACACCTAGTGTCGGGAAACGAAAAAGAATCTTTTTTGAAAAACTAAAAAAATATATTTGAGATGAAAGCTATTGCTTATTTAATTACAAACATTGCAGATGTAAACGAAGCGAAGAAACAAAAGGAGGAATTGGCTCTACCAAACGCTAAAGATGTTCCATTAAAACATGGGGAGTTTGAGGTTTACTTTCCCGTTAGAGCTATATCGTTGGCGTTCTTGATTGAAGGCGGGAAAAAGATTAAAACCATTCAATCAGGTCAAGAATTAATTTTGAAATATGAAGAGGATGTTTGGGAAAGAATCACAGCCTATTTAAAACACGAATAAGATGAAAGCAATAGCAAGATTGAAAATTGCCCCGTTTCCACACGAAGGAATGAGTGTCGTATATAATTTAGCGGGAAAACTTATTTTAACCGAAGTAGGTCAAGTAGAAAAGAGTGGTATTTTAAAAGGCACTGCTACTCTAGGATTATTAGGTGCTACAAGTAGCATTTCGGTAAACGAATTAAAAAAGATTGTTGCAGAAACAACAACTATTTGTAACGGATACAAAGACCAACCTGATAATGTCTATGGATTCATCGAAGAGAGAGAAATAAAAAATTACGATTTAGATGTGTATTCTATTCAACAAATTATTGATAATAATTTAATTAATAAAGAAATTGAAATAGAACCCGACCCTGAGAGATTTGGATTGTCTATGCGATTAGTAGAAATTAATTTACCCCCTGTAACGAAATGACACCTAAAGAACAAGCAATTAAACTATGTGATATTGTCTATCATTCTGCTATGGGTGATAGTTGGCATCCATTTGTAGTTGGCAGAGCAACGGAAATAGCTAAAGAATTAAAACAACAAATATTGCTTTATTGCCAACCCGAACTTGAACAAAAGGTGAAAAAATTTTGGGATGATGTAATTATTGAAATTGGTTTAATGAAATAAGATATATCTTATGGGGAACTTTATATCTGTTTTGGTAAGTGAAAGGCTTCCGATTAAAGAAGATTTTTATTTTGTAATAAAAAACTATCATGGATTGGAAGTTAAACAAACAGAATTTTTTAATGGTAAGAAATTTGATTCGGCAATGGTAACTCATTGGTTAGAAGAAATAATTAAAGATAATGGGTAAGAATACAGATATTTCGTGGACTGACTCCACATGGAATGTGGCTCGTGGATGTACTAAGGTATCTGATGGCTGTAAATTTTGTTACATGATGCGTGATGGAGATAGATTTGGATATGATGGTAAAGTCGTAACAAAAACTAAAACTGTTTTTAATTTTCCACTCAAATACAAAGAGACAAAATCTATGGCATGGAATGGGAGACCATTAATATTCACATCTTCACTGACTGATGTATTCCATAAAGATATTGATTCTTTCCGTCATGAAATTTGGGACATCATTAGAAAGTGTCCGCATTTAATTTTTCAAATCCTCACAAAACGTCCTGAGCGAATAAAAAAGCATCTTCCTACTGATTGGGGCGAAGGATGGGACAATGTTTGGATTGGAACTTCTGCTGAAAATCAAGAGGTATTAAATGAACGAATGGAATATATGTTCGAAATAAAAGCTAAGGTTAAATTCCTTTCTATCGAACCAATACTAAGCCCAATAAACTTAGGCATACCAAAATTTAGTATAGGAGAAGATTTGTACATTCGATTGAAAGATGATATTGATTGGATTATTATTGGTGGAGAAAGCGGAAATAATTCAGGAGAATGGAAAGCAAGACCTGCACAATTAAAATGGTTCGAAGATATTGTTGTTCAATGTGCTACAAATGATATTCCCGTATTTGTAAAACAACTAGGCACTTGTTTAGCCAAAGAACTAGAAGAAATAACTAATAGACACGGAAGTGATATAAATGAATTTCCGAATATATTGAAGATTAGAGAATTTCCAAAAAACAGAAGATAGTTTATGGTAGAAAGAAAATACATTTTACAAGGACAAGACTTCATTTGTGCTTTTATAACAATGCTAAATTATCTTATTCATGTTGATGGAAAGTCTCCACTAAAATATAATTCTAAAAAGTTTTGGAAATTTCTTGACGGACACGATGGAATGAATGGAGGAATTATCTCCGCTAAAGGATTATTAAAAAAATTAAACTTAAAACATATTGATTGCCCTAAATATAAGTCAATGCGAATGTTTAAGTTGTGGATGATTAGAAATTTAAAGAAAGGCGAATGTATTGATTTTTGTATTCATAAATTTAATGGAGGATTACACTCTGTGCTCATAGTAGGATATAGCAAAGTATTTGATAGCTTCAAGTGTATTAATACACAGTTATTAACAAGTGAATCAGTCATAGAATATTTAACATTTGAGCAATTGACTGAATGTTGTTACTTTGATATTAATCATAGAAAAAGCAAGTTCGCACCATACTACAATAAAAAAGAGAGAACAAGTCTTATCGCTAGAACATGTATTAATGAGACTAAAATAATAAAGAAAAAATGAGCAAAAAAATTACAAACATAGAAAAACTTCACAACGAGATGAAGAAATCTAAATTTAGTAAAAAGAGAATAATTTTTACTAATATTTCTAATATTAAAAACCCAATAGGTGATTCATACATTGCGAGGAATAAAAATGTGAAGAACGAGTTGATTAAGAATTTGAATGAAATAAATTTATTATTCTCTTACATCCTTAGCGTAAAACGTCCTGACCTCTTAAAATACGCTCCATACAAAATAACTCTGAGTAATTTAGTTCAAAAAAACATTTGGACTAGCGGAGATTATGTAGCAGTTGAACAACCCGATGGCTCACTACTTTTATCGTTGGCTTTTCAAAAAATATTCGTGTATAAAGAATTTCCAATATATTCTTTGGTTTGGGTTTTGTTTCACGAGTTCAGACATAAAATACAATTAAAAGATGAGAAAATAAAATCCGTAATTGGTTTTCCCAATTGGGCTAACTTCAAAAAATATATTCAAAAACAAACAGGGAAAGACGAGGATTTGATAAATCACATATTCCATGAATTGAATCCTGCCGAAGTAGATGCTAATATTTTCGCTTCTGAAATGACGGGAGGTCAATTTGCAGGAAATGCATTCAATATAACTCCTGACTCTCTACTTTTACTACAGAAAACTAAAAAAACTAAATGCTCCAAAAAGTAATCGAGATACTTTCTTCCTATCGCTATCCACTCAATGATGAAAAGTCTTTGCAATCAGCTATTGAAAAGAAAATAGTAGAAAGCGGAATTGTATTTAATCGTGAGTACAGACTTGATTCAAAAAATATTCCTGATTTTTTTATTGACGGAATCGCTATAGAAGTAAAATTAAAGGGAGTTGCAAAAAATATTTACAAGCAATGTGAACGTTATTCTAAATTTGATGAAGTAAAACAGATAATATTGGTGACAAATAGAAGCATGGGATTTCCAAAAGAACTAAATGGAAAACCTTGTTATGTAATTAAACTTGGAAATGCATGGTTATAGCGAAAGATTTTATGCAGAGAAGAATTATTCAATGTGTTAGTTTGGGAATTATTGCAGGATTCATGAATCACATAATAGTTGATGTGATTTGTGGACTCTCTATGTCTATCAATGCAAATAGCTTTAAGCAAATGATTGGAAATTTACTTTTATGTTTTATTGGACTTGGGATTGATTTAATCTTAATTGGATATTTTTTATGAGAACATTTGGGAAAATATGGTACAGTGAAAAATCTAAAGGTTGGTTAATTAATAAAGCCGAACCTCATGTTTGTATAAAACTAAAAGCTATATTCACAAAGATACCGAAAGGAAATCCACAACCCTTTAAATTTGATGACAGACCCGAAACATGCACAGAACTATTATGGTTTATGGGACGCTATCCACTTGAAATAAGTGAATCTGACTTGAATAGATTGATGGACAGAAGGAATGAACATTATTCTTTTGTCAATGAATTAGAAGCTATTAATCTTCCTGATTACAAACCGAGACAAATTACACTAAAGGAGGGAAAAAAAGGTAGGGATTATCAACTAAGAGGAAATGATATTTTCCGAAAATGTAAACGAATGCTCAATGGTGATGACATTGGGCTTGGAAAAACTATCAGTGCGATTTTGTCGATGATGAATGAAGGAGCACTTCCTTGTATAGTTACAGTTCAAACACATTTACCGAAACAATGGAAAGATAAAATAGAAGAGTTTACGGATTTGTCTGTCCACTTAATCAAAGGAACTAAGCCTTATGATTTACCTCAAGCAGATGTTTATATTACTACTTATTCTCGTCTTGCAGGATGGGTAGATGTTTATAGAAAAAATATTTTTAAGTCAGCAGTGTTTGATGAAGTTCAAGAACTCAGACATGACGGGACTGCAAAATATAATTCCGCTTGTGAATTATCGGCTAATGTTGAATATTGTCAAGGTATGTCCGCAACGCCTATGTATAATTATGCTCCCGAAATTTACAACATATTAAATGTAATCAAGAAAGATTGCTTAGGTGACAGATATGATTTTTTAAGAGAATGGATGGGTGGATATGGCAATAGAACCGTGATAGACCCAAATGCTCTTGGAACATATTTGCGGGAAAATTTTTTGATGCTTCGTAGAACAAGAAAAGAAGTTGGAAGAGAGCTACCTCCTATAAACACCATTGTACACACAGTTCCTTATGATGAAGAAGGTGTTTTAAAAGTTGAAGAAATTGCAAGACAATTAGCAATAAAAGTTACAACAGGCTCATTCCTAGAACGAGGACAAGCATCAAGAGAGTTAGATATGATGATTCGCCACAATACAGGAGTTGCAAAAGCTCGTGGTGTGGCAGAATATGTAAAGATATTGCTTGAAAATGATGAGCCAATAATCTTAGCAGGGTGGCACAGAGACGTTTATTCGATATGGTTAGAGGAACTAAAAGAATACAACCCTGTTATGTATACAGGAACAGAATCGCCTATAGAAAAAGAGAAGGCGAAGAATGCATTCATAAATGGTGAAACGAATTTATTTATAATTTCGCTTGGTTCGGGAATTGGATTAGACGGATTACAGGATAGGTGTAATACTGTTGTGATAGGAGAACTTCATTTTTCGCCACAAATTCATTCGCAAATTATAGGAAGGGCAAATAGAGACAGGACTGATGGAAGCATCGTTCAAACAACCGCAATCTATTTAGTTAGTGATTGCGGAAGCGACCCATTAATAATTGATTTGCTAGGATTAAAATCTTCGCAATCAGAAGCGATTATGAATCCTTTAGAATCAGGAGTACAGGAAAAATATTCAGATGATAGTAGAATTAAATTATTAGCTCAAAGATATTTAGATAAGAAAGGTAAATCAAAAGATAATTAGAGATGAGAACAATTACAATCGAAGAAAAAGAAGAGGTAAAGAATATGCTATCGGATTATCTGTATTCAAGAGGCGTTCTTTGCAGAAAAGATTCTAATGCATTCGGACACCAATTATCTAAAAAATTGGAAAGCGAAATCGAGTTCTTTGTTATGGTCAGAAGAACTCTTAGCCCTAAAAACAAAGTAAAATAACGTTGTTAATAACTCGTGTTAATAACTTTTTAGTTTATTTTTGTATGTTAATACATTATTGTATTATATTTGTATCAGAAATAAACCAAAAAACTAAAAAAATGGAATCAACGCCCAATAAAAAAAATAAGACTAAGAAAGTTCCTGACCAAGATGGGATAATGACTTACAGGAACTTTTTTATTGACATAGATGGCAATAAAGTGATTTGGAAAAGTACGGATAAGCAGATAGGATTATTTTTGAAATTAAAATCAGAAAAGAGAAGGAGAGAGGTTGGTCACGTAACAAAAAGTACACGAACTTTATTTATAAGAAGAGACCGAAATAAACATTTATATTACACCTTGAATGCATACGGATTTAATCAATTTATACTAAAAAGAGCAAAGCATTTTGATTGGATAAAGCTATCTGATGAAAAAGCAGATTATAAAATTCCACGTACATACATATTGGAGAATGGACAACACTTAAAATTTAGTGACCAAAAGCACGGAGGATTTGAATTACAATTGTTTATAACATTAGAACAATTGGAGCAATTTAAAATTCCTAAAAATTCAAATACGAGATTTTAATCATGAAAGCAACGTACCAAACAATGACTAATAGCGGTCAACTAGTTAATCTGAAAGAAAAAGATTACCCTATAGTAACCTCTTTTATGAGCGAACATGCAGGGAGCGTTGATTCATATATAAAAAAGCAGTATAATCACAAGACACAAGATGAAATAATAAACACAGCCGTTAAAAATGCAATGGATAACGTTTTTAATCGACCAAACGCACGAATTGATGTGCCAACTGATAAGTGGCTTCTAATTAAAAAAGAGTTGAAATTAGACGTGAATAAAGAAAAAGATGGAGAAACGAGAAGTATCACTATCGTTCATCGTAAGCACAATTTAAAAATTTTATTAGTTCAAAAATCTTAATTAAAATGGCAGTACTTCAAGAATATTATAAAAACAGCAACACGGGAGACTTGTTTGTTAAGATGTGGATAACATCTATTAAAAATTCAGAGCAATATTTTAAGAATGGTTTTGGGTGCAACAAAAAAGATTTAATTGGATGTGCCCCTCTGTCCAAAAGGAAATATGAAAAACTCATTGATAAAAAAAGAGAAGAGGAGAAAATTATCCTACAGAAAATAATCGCTAGGGACACCACTGACATGATACTCGGAATCGATAAATTTGGCAAAGTCGTGCAATGTCAAAAATTAGAGGGGAAGTTCCATGTAAAAATAACTGATGGTTTTGATATTAAAATGACAAACACTTTTGGGTTAATGAAAATTATTTTGGATGCAGTAGGCAAGGAATTCCCAATAATTGATAAACAAACCACCGACTATGATTTATTTCATTTAATCCTGAGACCTGATGGAAGCACTCCTGAAAATGAGAAAAAGCATAAAAATATGGTTTAGATACCATTTCTATTGCACAACGACTGAAACAAGAAGTCACAAACACTTTGTTTTGTGCCTAAAATTCATCGAAGTACAAGCCAAAATGCAACTATATGATACAAAAGATAGTCTTGAGAGTGTGTCGAAAATTATCTTAAAAACAATTAATAAATTATCAGAGGAAGACCTAAAAAAATTAGACAGCATAATTCGAAAAAATGAAGACCAAGAAACCAAAGATTAAAACATTCGTTATCACCGTCTCAAAAAAATTTCTAGCTAAACATCCATTCGTAGGAAAGCCTACGGGATTTAAAAAGAAAATTTTGACAGGAGAAAAAATCCATACCATAAGAGCTAATCGTAAATATTGGAAAGGCATCGTTGATAAAGTTAATTCAAACGAGGCTGTATTGTCGGTGAGACAATGGAAAGGTTTACCATACAGAAGTGAACAGGTTGAAATTGCTCAGTTCAAAAAACTTGGTTATCAAAAAGTAATCTTTGCTAAAAACCGTAGAATAACAATTGATAAGAAAAATCTGTTCGATAAAAAACAATGGACAAAGGTGGCGAAAAATGACGGATTGACACTTGAGCAATTTAATGATTGGTTTCCAACTTACTTTAAAGGATGCGTAATTCACTTCACCGATTTCAAATACTAATACTAACAATTAAAACTTAGAATCTATGGCGGGTCTAAAAAATTATTTCAGCAACGATTACATCTTAGAAGACATCATCCCTTTATGTAAATGGATATTCAAAATACTAAAACGTATATCGAAATCTATATGGAACGCAATAAAAGGACTCACATTGTATTTCATAAAATCTTTGGATAATTATTATATTGCTGAGGATATTGTTCCATGTGTAAAAAAATTAATTAGTTTATCAAAAGTTTTATTTAATTTTATACGATTCAAAAAAACTGACTTATATCTTTACATAAAATACTTCTTTAAAAATTATCAATTAAACAAACAAAGAAGTATTAAGGAAGATGGAATTAAGGAAGAAAAATTCTCTAATATATCAAGAATGCTTCACGAAGAAAAATTTGGTATAAAAAATACTGACTACGGAGCTACAGTAATTGATTGGGATTTATTTACTCGATTCAGAAAAAATAGATTGAAGATAAAAGAAAATATTACAAATAAACAAAAAACGCTTTCCGTTCAAAGTACATTCTCATACGAGAAAAAACAGCGTATAACTTATAATTAATCCTTATGGAAAATCACGAAAACCCAAATTTGAATCCGAATCCGAACGAAGCAAAAATAAAAATCGGATTTGAATTACTTAATGAAGACCAATTAAACCAATTTAAGTTTAGGGTAATGGAAACCATGAGTGATTTAGGTAAGAACAATAAACTTCAAATTGGAGGTGCTTTGTCAGTAAAAATAAGCATGGCTTTTGACAAAGAAGAACCTAAGCGATACATTCATTGTAAATTAGGAATTGTTTCCGTGAAACCACCCGAAGGACTAGTTATTCCGTTTTTGCCTAACCAACCTACTAGTTTTGCTCAGTTATTCATTGAAGACCTCGATGTATACAAAGAAGAAAATGTTGCAGATTGGTTTGATGTTGTAGAAGATACTAAAAGAGAAAATGAGAAAAATGATATTCTTTATAAAGATACATTCTTCAATAAGGAAGAAAACAAAATTGATAATCCCGATGTTGAAAAACAAATGGATAATCTTATCAAAGATGCACTCAATCCAAATCAAAATAAATCAGAAGAGAAAGTTGATGACGAAATTGAGCCAATAACTGATGAAGAAATATTTGATTATTATAATCCCGAACAAGTAAAATATACTGCAAGGGAATATGTCAAATTAGTTAATTCGTATGGCAGATTTTTATTATCACAGATTTATCAGGGATATGTGAATGACAAAGAATTTGATGCGGAAGATTTAGTTCTTGCTAATTGGGATTACTTAAAACATCTACAATCAAAATTAAGCACTTGCGATTTTAGTGAATTTACAAAAAGTGAATTATCTGAAATGGGATTCGGTAATTGGAAAGACAAATACATGCTTGTTCCGTTATGGTTACTGCCCATCGTAATAAAGAATCACGAAGGTATGGTGCTATATGATGTAAGAAACGGAGAAGTAGAAATTGGTAAATTCAAATTCACTTACGATAAACCTATTAGATATGGTTGCTCTCCATACGGAATAATAATTGAGCATATTAAGTTCAAAGAATAGTCATCTAAAAATAATCGAATTGCTCGTAAAACCATTTATAATTTGCTCTTACATTACTACAAATTTGAGTACCTAGTATTTCATCGTAATCTTTTTTTAGCGGTTCAATATTCGGTCTAATCGTATGACAACCATAAATTCCGAAATCGCTAATTCGGTCATTTTCGATTGTTGTTTGAATTATTTTATCATAATCCAAATCACAATAAGGCTCATCAATAAATTCATAAACTTTCTGCATTGTTTCTTTAGGTTTCTTGCAAAATTCTTCTGCACGAATAACGAGCATATTTTTTATAGTCTTTGTCTGTACTGCATTGTATAGTCGCATCAACGATAATCCAATCGGAGGGTCTTGAAGCCAATGGTTTACTCGTTGGTCAATGGTAATAAATTGTTGTTTGGAAGGATTGTCTCTCGAATCTAGAATTGAAGGATTCTCTCTCCACTTCTTTTCAAATGATGATAACATACTTCTTATGTCCCTAACCATAACTATTATTTTCGCATCAGGATTTATCTCCCATAAAAACGGGGCATAATGTAGCCATCCTCTACTTTTGTCGAGATAGATTTCCTTCGAAGTATTTTTTTCAGCGTATCCCGCAATACCTTGACGACAAAAATTTAAAAAACTTTCGTGCATAATTTCTTCTGTCAATGCAGATTTAACTTCGGGGACTGTTGAAAAGTTACCCCTTGCCCCGTAAAGGTATTCCAACATAGGGCTTGTCTCACCACCTCCGATTCTTGGATTATTGGTAATTACATTAGCCATCAGCGTTGTCATTGAACGAGGGCAACCCGACAGGTAGATTGTTTTTTTCATTTTATTTACACAAGATTACTTTATATTTTTTTTAAACTCTTTATTCTTATTATTAAATAATTTCATGAATTCAGATTTTTTACTTTTATCTTCATCGCTATGAACATGAAGTTTTAATTCTCTCATTTTTTTGTGCCATAATTTCATAGACTCGGATTTCTTTATTTTACCATCAAGAGTATTATTATTTTTAAGACCTAATTCTTTCCTTTTTTTATGCCACAATTTAATTGATTCAGATGTCTTTTTTTTAGTTTCTTCTTTATGTTTTTTACCTTTCCACCTATTATTGCCTATCAAAGCATTTGTTAACCTCTCTTTATGTTGTTTAGAAAATTTAACTCCCTTCTTTTTCAGTGACATCTTTAATCTTGTTTTCGCATTTGGAATAATAGAGTTTCCTAAACTACCTTCCCCCCCATCTGTTAAATTGCATAGAGTTCCTTTTTTTAAATCACTCCGACCATATAATTTAATAAATTCTATCTCCTTGTCACAGGCTTCGTCCCAAGTTAAATTATCTAACAGAATATCTATTCTGTACCCTGCCAAAGAAATAGTATTCCACCAACGCTTATTTCTGTTTTTTTTAGAAAATGCTCTCGTGTATTTACCTTTATCATCCGACCCTCTTCCAATATAAAATGGCTCGTTTTTATCTAATCGAATATGTCTATAAACGTATGCCACAATTATTTTTCTTCTTTTGGAATTGCAACTTCATCAACCTGATTAATTAATGATTGAATAATTTCATCGGTGTCAAATAAAACAGTTCCTTCCTTAAATGGACACTCAGATATATTTCCGTAAATACCATACGGTTCTAGTACGCTATTTGAAAGTGTATTTATTTCGTCTTCAATTGATGTAACAATATTATCGTGCATTGAATACCCAAGCACTTCGGGAGATGTTCTAACCCAAGTAACTGTTGATGGTTTTCCTAGTGCAGATGCTACGTGTTGACAAACAGAATCAATAAACAAACGCTTCTTTGAAAACCTAATAAGTAAAAACAATTCTCTCAATCCGCCCTTAAATTGTTCTACTCCCATTAATTGAGGTTGGTCGTCTCGTCTTATGTGAATTATTCTGTACTTATTTAGAAAATGATTTACGACTCCTTGAGCTGTTTGTAGTGGAAGGTCTCTCGTCCAAGAAATTTTAACATCTAATTGTGCCCCACCATTTGTTTGAAGTAATAAAATATTCGTGTTTTGTATGTACATTTTTTGTACGTACTCCACTTCCCTCTGATTAAAAAATAATTCAGGAAGCTCTTTGTCATATTTAACACCACACAGGTCACACCAAATTTCTATCAAACCTTTTTTCTGTAAAATATAATCGTTAGTGAAATAAGGATTGAGAGAAAATATTTTTACATCCTTTTTGTCTTTGATGTAATTCTCGTAAAAGTATGGAGTTTGTCCTATAGTGTACATACGGAAAACAGAAGGATTGTTAATCCAAACATCTTTATACGCTGTCATAATTATAATATTGTAATCGGGATATGTTTTTTTAATGGCTTTAACAACGGCTGTTGCTAATACGTTTTTCCCTACTCCACCATGAATAGTGAAAATTATAAATTTGTCTGTTTTCATTCGCTGTTTTTTTGTCGGGGTAAATCTACAAAAAAAACAACAAATAAATAAAAAAGTTATTAAGGGACAAACCTAATCTGACAAGTTGCGAGGTCATACCAAAGTGATTTACTAGGCAATCCTACATCTGATGAAGGTAAATCTACAATAGATAAGTTGTTAACAAATGTTGCGTTCCCTCTGTTAGCAGTAATTGCATTACCTATAATCATGGCACAGTTAAATGAAGCGGTGTTATTTGCACAGCCTGATAAAATAGAACTGTATGCACCGTTTGCCACATTTAACCTACCGCTAAAAATGGAGCTGTAGCAATTACTTGCTGTATTGGTACACCCTCCTCCTACTACAGCGAAATATCCACTTGCAGTATTGAGATAACCACCGCTAACGGTTGAGTAATTATTACTTGATACATTTTCAAACCCTCCACTCACTGTCGAGTATAAACCATTTGATGTATTACAAGAACCACCACTAACTACTGAATAGTAATTACTCGCAGTATTACTAAAGCCTCCACCGACTGTTGTGTAACGGAGACTTGATAAATTTCCACCACCACCACCAATAGTTGAATAATAACCACTCGAAGTATTTAAACACCCACCACTTACGTTGGAAAAATGACAACTCGAAAGATTGCTTTTGCCACCACTTACCGTTGACGTTGTACCACTCGCTGTATTTCCAGAACCTCCCGATATAACAGAGCCGTAAAACCCACTTGCTATATTGCTTATACCACCACCTATAAAATTGAATTGGTCACTCGCTGTATTTCCGTAACCCCCACTAATAGTTGACCCGATGCCACTAGCTGTATTATTGAAACCACCGCCACTAATTGTTGAATAAGTGCTACTTGCTGTGTTATTTTTACCACCACCTATGGTTGACAAACTTCCACTCGCAACGTTGTTGTATCCACCACTGATTGTTGATATATAGCTACTTGCAGAGTTTGTTTGTCCACCGCCAACTGTAGAATACCTTCCAACCGCTGTATTAGATAATCCACCACCAACGGAAGTAAATCGAGTTCCTGCTATGTTACAAGCACCTCCAACAATAGAACTCGCATATCCGCAAGAAATATTTAATACCCCGCCACCAACAAATATTGATGTAGGAATGTCAGATATAAATAGAGGAGCAAAAGGAGGCACTCCGCTACCTGAAACATTACCAAACCCACCACCAACAGATGAAGAAAAACTATTGGAGACATTTAGTCTGCCACCACCAACAGATGAATTACACTCACTCGATACATTTTCAAACCCTCCACTAACCACCGAGTAGAAACCGTTTGATGTATTAGAAGCCCCACCACTAACTACTGAATAGTAATTACTCGCAGTATTACTATTTCCGCCACTCACAGTTGATAAATATCCACTCGCAACGTTGTTATATCCACCACTAATTGTTGACGAATTTGAAGCTACGTTATTATATCCTCCACTTATAGTTGAATAAGAATAAGCCCCACTTGCAGTATTTTGTTTACCACCACTCACAACCGAGTAACACGAACTCGAACTATTTAAACACCCCCCACTCACTGTGCTTCCTATGCCACCTGCTGTATTTCCATTACCACAACGTTCCGATGAACCTACGCCCGAACCTAAAACTATGATTGCACTACTGACCGAAACAGGCTTATTATCACTAACAACCCAAGTATCTCCACTTAATGTTATTATTGCAGAACCTCCATTAGTATTAATTGTATATGTTGATTGTCCTCCGATTGTTGAACTGTCAGGTGTAATAATTGTGATATTATTTACACTCGCATTTCCCGAAACATCAGTAATAGAAAAAGCAGGAAACTGAAATCCACTTCCTGAATTACGTTGTCTGTAATTATATAAATTTTGTAAATTCGGAAGCGAAATTACATTTGCAAGTAATGACGTATCAACAGTTATGTAAAAATCAGTGAATTGCAATTGATTTGCACCACCTGATAATAAACGAGAAAAAGGAACTGTTATTGGCATTGTTATTTATTAAAATGAATTATTTACCCTACAGTTATAGGAATAACATTATCTGCAACTTTTTTAAGAGCCTTAAATTCAGCTACTAGAGCATCTATCTTGGACTTATCCAAAGCAGAATATTTAATAGAAAAAGAGCCTCCTTTTTCGACACTATTGTAGTTTACCTTTGAGTCAACAAAGACATGAACTACATGAAACTCTTTATCTTCAACATCGCTAGGACGTTTTGATTTAATATTCGTGATAACCGCTTGTAATTTAGAAAAATCAGAAGTCTTGGCTTTGAAATTAACTCCATCAGAGATTATTTGCGCCTCTCCGTATTTGAAAATATGAATTGTTGTATTCCCCATTTTGTTGTCTGTTTTTGATTATGGTAAAAGTAACATCTTTTTGTATTAGTAAAAAATATTTATAGTTACCACTATTTTGTGTAAATATTAATTGTTAATAACTTTTAACTCCATTAATGTATTTTGTATCAAAAATACATTTATCTTTGTAATACTATAACGGTCAAAATTATGTCGATTAAAGGCTTAGATGATTTTATAACGGGTAAAAACGACCCGAACGCACCATTCAATCAAACGGATTTTGCTGAGGAATTTAGCGATGTATTGGATTATTGTGATTGGGTGACGGATGAGATGTGGAATGACGACAAGGTAGTTGATAAAATTGGTAAAATCATTTATGGTGTAGTAGAATCTTTCTTTCCTGATGACAAATATTTTACCACAAAAGAGAAATATTTATTTATCAAAGAACATTCGAAGGTTATGGCTGACAAACTGAAAGAAGCATACGAAAACTAAACCTCTATGCACTGAAAGTGCATAGGTTGTTGGGAAAGAAAGACTGA
>ERZ1292625.1341-Hain-H41-01um-R1-1341-length-29898-cov-47_pt1 | contig 29898 bp, 37 predicted proteins | sample MGYA00564400_ERZ1292625 | MGnify/ENA primary metagenome ERZ1292625 (study PRJEB36523, sample SAMEA6512639) | groundwater metagenome | collected 2019-01-08 | study: AquaDiva: Metagenomics assemblies of 32 groundwater samples | reverse complement strand
CCTCGACCTCGCTTATTTTTAATTTTGGAATATCAGGCTCTGGAAAATATCTGTAGTCATGAGAGCTCTCCTTCAATCGCTGAGAGTACGTCGTTCCGGAATTCTCATCCCAGCCTCGCGTCTCTTGCACGACCTTCTCCCCTTTTTCATAAGCCTCTATCTGACGAGCGATTTCAAATGAGATCGCTTTCTCCACTGCCTTAAATGAGTTGAGATTCTTTACCTCAGTCTTTGTTCCAAACTTCTTTGCTTGAGTATCTTCTGGCGAAGCGACAGAGATGTTCGCTTCTACTCGCATCTCTCCTTTCTCAAGATTAGCCTCCCCTGCCCCGATATAGCGTAGAAGCAATTGCAGTTCTTTCGCAAACTTAACTGCAGTCTCTGCATCGTGTATTACTGGCTCTGTGACGAGTTCCATAAGTGGAACGCCTGAACGATTGAAGTTGACGAGAGACTTCTCGTGAATGTCGTGGGTAGACTGTGCTGTGTCTTCTTCAAGATGAATACGAGTGAGATCGACACCGGCAAGATTGCCTCCTGAAACAAGAGGATACTTGTATTGGCTGATCTGATAGCCCTTTGGAATATCAGGGTAAAAATAGTTCTTTCGGTCCCATTCGGTGAAATCGGCAATAGTGCCATTAACCGCATGACCAATCTTGAGCACATGCTTAATAGCTTCTTTATTCAAAACAGGCAAAGTGCCAGGGTGTCCCATGCAAATCGGGCAAATATTAGCGTTAGGCTTCTCCTCATCAGGGTCGTTCTTGCAGGTGCAGAACATCTTGGAGGCAGTCTTGAGCTCAGCATGGATCTCGAGGCCGATGGTGGCTATATAGTCCTTCTTCATGGAATCTATACTATCACAAAAAGCCCAATAATAAAGCATTGTAAATAAAAAGGGAGGGTCCCCTTTTGTTTAAGAGACCCTCCTGATCACGGTTGAAATCACGAGTGAGTTGATGGTTGCGCGAACTTTCATACCGACTTGTTCGACGTTGGTGAATTCGTTATTTACTACCTCCACAAATTCATGGTACGACGGTGCGAAAATCGATGTGTTGGTCCACTCGACAACGCATGCCTGAGAATCAAGGTAGATTCGAAAATCTCCTTGTTGAATCTGATTCACCCAAGCAGGATAACGCTCAATGAGCGCTTCCTTGCTAAAAGGATTTGTTTGCATAACTGTAGGTACGCTATCAGATAAGACCCTCGTCCGCAAGAAGCAGCACTATTTCCTCAATCTCTTCACAATTTCATCAGACAGAACCTTTACTGCATTATCATCAAGAATAGTAACAGTCAAAATATCCCTATTATATTTCTCAAGCTTCTTAATCGCGGAAGCGATAGCTTTCTCGTCTGTAGCGTCAGTCTTGGTCAAAAGAATAGTCTCTTCCTTCTCATCAAGGCCTTCCCCATATTTCTTGAGTTCGTCTCGCACTGTTTTGTAGGTATCAATAATCGCTGTATTTTCAAGAGAAATAAGATGAAGTAGTCGCTTCGTTCTTTTAATATGTTTCAAAAATTTGTGTCCAAGGCCCTTCCCCTCAGATGCACCTTCGATAAGTCCAGGGATGTCAGCGAGAATAAATCCTCCGTGGAGCGCCCCAAGGTTCGGTTCAAGAGTCGTAAAGGCATAGGCACCAACCTGTGCACGCGCATTCGTAAGTGCGTTGAGCAAACTCGACTTACCCGCATTTGGAAGCCCGATAAGTCCAGCGTCAGCCACAAGCTCAAGTTCAATATGAAAATCTGCCTCTTCTCCCTCTTTTCCAGGAGTCGACTGCATCGGTGTCACGTTCGTCGAAGCCTTGAAGTGCTCGTTACCAAGACCGCCCCGTCCGCCTTTGAGTATCTGAATTGTCTCTCCGTCAGTCACAAGATTGTACTGGCGCTTCGTTCGTCCGTCAGTGATGATTGAGCCAATAGGAAGATCAATAGTGAGATCAGCTCCATTGCCTCCGTGCATGCTATTCCTCATGCCGTCCTCGCCTTTTCCAGCTTCGAATTCCTTAGTATTTCGGTATCGTTCAAGAATACCGAGATCGCGGATAGCGCGAACATAGACATTCCCGCCATCTCCTCCGTTGCCTCCTGCGGCGCCAGAAAACTCCTTGGAACGCTCGTGGCGCCAACGTACGACTCCGGCTCCCCCGTTGCCAGCTTTAATATGAAAGGTTAAATCATCAATGAATGCCATAGTTGAATAGGATTAGTAAGGGCACTCTATCACTATCTGGTGGTCTTGTAAATTTCGAGAAGGGCGAAGAGAAGCGCAACGATGAGCGGACCAGCGATGAATCCGATAGGGCCAAAAAAGACAAGGCCTCCCATAACCGATAGAAGGATGAGAAAGGGGTGTATATGGACTCCGCGATTGACGAGCGATGGGCCTAGATAGTTATCAATGAGTCCGACAGCGACGATTCCCCAGATGAGAAGTCCGAGGGCATGGAGATTGGTGCTCATGAAGAAAAGATAAAGCACTCCAGGAAGAAGCACAAGTGACGTTCCTATGCCCGGAATGAGAGCTGAGACGACCGCAAAGCTTCCCCAAAGCGCTGGGTTCGGCACTCCGAATATATAGAAGCCGAGGCCAGTCAAGAGGCCTTGTATGACGCTGACCACGAGCGATCCGACAACAACCGAACGGATAGCTTGTTTTAATTTTGAGAATATCTTCTCATCATACTGATCATTCAAAGGGCTGATGATGACGATTCCGTGCTTAAGCTTGCCGCCATCGCGAAGAAGATAGAACAAGGCAAAAAGCATGATGAAAATCTGCAGGGCGAATTTTGATACGCTCGAAAAGATGGTGTCCAGGTTTGCGAATGACCACTCGAGGAAATTCTGTATGTATGTGGTTATATTGAGAGAATTGAAATCATACGCCGGGAAGACATTGAATAGCCTGTTCGAGAGGGCCTCTGAAAAGGCGTTGAGGGATTGGATTATCTGCGACCTCTGTCCTTCTTCGGTAAGGCTGAAGTAAAGATTCTCGCTTTCTACGTAAATCTGCTTGGCGAGGAAAATAAGCGGCGTGATAACAAGGATCGCGACAATCGCCAGGGTTATGAACGTTGAAAGGGTGCTTTCCTGATCGCGTCTCGAGAATATCCTTGAAACCCACCTGTGGAGCGGACGAAACATGACTGAAAAGACGAGGGCTACGAGAAGAGACGTGAGGTATGGGTAAAAGATCAGAATCGTAAGCACGCTTACGCCGATAAGCAATACTAGGAAGAAGTAGTGTTGTGATCTGTTTTCCATTTGTGCCTTAATAATAGCATCCTTTACACCATGTACAAGTCCTGTCTCATTTCGCCAACTCCGATATGTGTCGCTTCGCCTTTAAGTATCTTTTCAAACGGCTGGCAGAAAAAACAGCCAGCTTCTCCTTCTGGGCATTGGAACACTTCTATTCCCTCTGTCTTTGCCCTGTCTCGCATTTCTTTTATCTTGTGAGCAACTAAATAAACTTTCTCAAAAGATTCCTCTATGGTCGGCAAATCAACCTCAATTGGAGCATCATCCTTGTCTAGATACCAATAGCTGGCGCCAGTCACTTTCCGCTTCTGAAGATTCTTTAGAAGCAGTTGGTAGATGGGCAGCTGAAGCGAATCCTTATTCTCCTCATGCTTACCTGTTTTGAAATCGAGAATATGCACGCTGTCGTCTTCCGGCTTCCAGACAAGCCAGTCTATCTTTCCGCATAAAATGATATTATCCTCCTCCGACAAATAGAAATTTGGCGGCATGCCTCCTTCGGCTTCCTTTATCCTGACCGTTTTCTGTAGAAGGGGTCCTGGATTTTTTTCAACTCGGTCAAGCATGGCAAGGGCTCGTGTCTTATAGTCAGACTCCTCATCAGCAGACTTGAACCCTCCCCATTTTCCGCTTACTTTTTTCCAAGCTTTTTCGAAATGCTTCGCAAGCGGTTTTGCGAATCGGTATTCAGTTTTATAGTCTCCAAGACCTTCCACCACCTCATGCACCGCAACACCAAGAGCAAGAGCGGGGTTGACTATATTAATCTTCCTATTCGTCTTCGGATCCTTGTACATATTATGAAGATAATATGCTCTGGGGCATTTCAAAAAATCACCCATTGATGAGTGGGAAACCCAGACTGCGCTATATGGATCCTTTGCCATAACTTACTGGGGCTTATGAGAAAACTGGCGCGCGCCCATGAAGATGAATATTGAACCGATAATATATAAGAGAAAGAAAAGCGCATTGAGCGGAATAGCGTAAACATACACGGCGTTACCAATGCTGTACTCGAAAGATATGAATACTGCCAAGAAAATACCGAGCATAATCATGATGACACCTGTTGAAATATACTTGAGCGGCTTCTGAAGAATGGCCGTGAAAATGTCGGAAGATTGGTAGAAGTAGAGTGCTGAAAGCATTCCCACTATCAGGGAGAACAGTATGAGGACCAGCTCAAGAGTATTATTCAACATAATAAACCTATTATATACCTACTTCTTCTCGCTCACCACCACCTTGTTCATGACGATCTTCTCGAGCGGCTTGTCACTTCCATCGACTTCAGACTCTGCAATCGCATCTACCACGTCCATTCCAGATATTACACGGCCAAATATCGTGTATGAATTTGGGAGCGGGTTGTCTTTATGCATGATGAAGAACTGGCTGCCATTCGTATTTGGTCCTGCATTTGCCATAGCCACTGTTCCACGTACGTATCCGGTCTTGTATGACTCCGTTGAAGGATCCAGTTCGTCAGCGAATGTATACCCTGGTCCGCCTCGTCCTGTTCCAGTCGGATCCCCACCCTGAATCATGAAGCTCTGAATTACTCTATGGAAAATGATTCCGTCATAGTAATTCTTTTTTGCTAATGTTATGAAGTTGCTCACTGCCTTGGGCGCATCTGCGTCATATGTCTCAAAAACGATTACTCCTTTGTTTGTTTCGAGCGTAATTGTGTGCATAAGGTTTTTTGTTTGATTAGTAGTAATTGGAACCGTTGCTTTTTGAACCTCAGGCCCCGACGGCCACATCAGGAAGCCGACGACGGCAAGGGCTGCCAAGGTGAACAAGACTGTGAATGATTTATTCATAGGTTAGAAATTATATAATTCTTCGGCGGTTTTTACCACTTTTTCACATGCTTCAGATATAGTCATCGATAATTTTGCGCCTGCTGCAGCTTTGTGTCCTCCTCCGCCAAGCGCTACAGCTAATTTTGAAACATCAAAACGCTCAGCATCGCGCGTCCGCATTCCGACAGTCACTCTCCCCGCTTCTTTTTCAAGAAGCATGACTCCGATTTCAAACCCAACAACAGACTTAATGACATTTGCCATTGAAAGTGATGAATAATCCTCCTCTTTAATCCCGTATTCTTGTAATTGTGAATAACTGACTGAACCAACGGCGACCTTCCCATCACAGAATTCCTTTATCGAAGAGAGCGCTAACCCCTGATAGACCAAAGCGCCTCTACTGTTGCTATTTTCGAGACGAAAAATATGACTTACATAATCCGGCGCAAGTGCGGCAAGCTCTGAAGCGACCCTAAGCGTCTCTGCTGTCGCACCACGATACTTGAAGCCTCCAGTATCAGTATAAATACCCATAAAAAGATTGAGAGCGATGTCATGATTTAATTTAACTCCCATTTCTCTAAAAAGATCGAATAGGAGCTGGGCAGTTGCTGGATATGATGAATCAACACAGTTAATTTTTCCATATTCTGCATTGCTGACATGATGATCAATAATGACCGTCATCATACTTTCTGGAAAAACAACTGGGGTTTTAAACGAAACCATATTTGAGGTCGAGGAATCGAGAATTATAAAAAGGTCGAACTCTTTTGCATCAATTTCCCCGAAGGACTTTTGTAAAATTGTTTCAGCTCCTGGAAACGCAAATACTTTAGGTATCTCGCTGTCTCCTTGAATAATAGTCACTTTCTTGCCGAGCTGCTCGAGCGCAAGCTTCATCGCCAAAGCAGAACCAACGCTATCTGGATCTGGTGATGGGTGGCAATGAAGCAAAATATTCTTCGCCTTCTGTATTTCAGCCAGGATTAATGGGGCCTGTTGTTTGATTATTTCTGACATGTTATTTGAATATTACTGGAATCCTAATCTGATCATCATGTTCTGGCAATCCAGACGGATTGTCTTTTTTAAGAACAAGGTAACCTTTCTGTCCTGGTATGTAGTTATTGAACTGCAAAGTGCCCAAAAACGGAACAAAATCTTCCGTCATCCATTCGCCCTGTGCTGATGCATGTCCTTGAGCGATTGTGTTTTTGTATTGATCCTGCAACTCCAAAGGGAAACTTCCCTCAAAAAACCAGGTCCCGCGTGCACGTCCAGCAATACTCAAAGGTGATGATATGAGATCGTCATTCAATGGAGAAATCACTACGATAAGCTCCTCTTTATTGTCTGGTTTCAGGGTTATATCGATCGGCAAATCGAAAAAGCGTGAAAAATAGGTCGCTATTCCCACGACAATAAAGATGGCGAGCAAGATAATGAAGGTCCTTTTCACGGGGCCATTATATCATAAATATCTCTCATCTTTATGGTAGCCACGCCTACAACGGAATCTGCTCCTCCATAGTATATATAAAGCGTATCCTCTCTTACTACCGCCCCGCAAGGAAACACCACATTGTTCACTTCCCCCCTTTTTTCAAATTCAGTTTCCGCCTCAAAAAGCGGGTATGCTGTGCGTGAAATAACTTCCACAGTATCAGACATGCTAAGCAAAGCTGCGCCAACTCGATAGGCACCGTCATCTCCGATGCCGTGATACAACATAATCCATCCGTACTCAGACATGAGAGGTGGCATCGCTATTCCAACTTTTTTGCTGTCCCACATGCCAGGGCGTGGCGCAAGTATCACTTTATCCTTGAATTGATTCTTGTTTTTAAACTCAAGTGTTGTCGAATAATCAATGCAAATTGCGTGATTGACTCTGTGGATTAAAGCGTATTTGTCATTAATCTTATCTGGAAAAAGCGCTCCGTCCTTATCATCGATTCCATTCTTGCTTATCAAAATAGGACTGCTCCATTTCCAGACGCCAGCGACAAAATCCTTTTGTTTGATTGACGTAAGTGCAATCGCTGGCGGCTCAATACCGTTGTACGCGGTATATGTCATATAAATCCTATCATCTATAGGAGTCACTCGTGGATCTTCGCAGCCTGAGTTTCCGTTTGGAATCCTTTTTTCCTCAAATGCTGTTCTGGGAGTATATATGGGCTCTGGATCTCGCTTTTTAATAGTCTTGAGATTCTGAGATATGGCATGTCCTATTGTGGAGGTATTATCCTGCGACATTGCTCTGTAAAGAATATGGGTCGTGCCTTCAATATCAATTGCTGCTGGATTGAGAACGGCTCGAGACTCCCAAGAATGACTTTTTTCTGGTGTCAGGAGAGGCTCATCGCTGACACGCGCAAACGTGTGTGCTTTCCGATATGACTTTATCGCTACTGGAACGACTTCCTCTTTTGAAAAAACCATCGAGGCAACGAGAGCAGAGTATGACATTTCCGCCGAAGCGCAAACCGTGTCAGCTCCTCCATAAAAAACTTCAAGCCTATCATCTTCTAAAATCGCTCCGGAAGGAAACGTTATGTTCGGAACAGTTCCCTTTTTCTCATATTCCGTTTCCGGGACGATGAAGGGGGTTTTCGTCTGGGCAATAACCTTCTTGGGATTTTTGGCATCGAGCAGTAGGGCGCCGATACCAAAAATCTTATTGTCGGAAAAATAGTTCTTAATGTGAGAATATACTAGAAGCCAGCCATGAGGGGTCCTTATCGGCGGCGCGCCTATTTCTACCTGTTCATTTTCCCCTCTGGGTATCTGGATACTCCAATCATCTGGATGTTTGTACCACTCATTCCATTTTGTTTCATTCCATATATCTTCAATCTTTTCGAATTGAGCCAGTGAAATCTTCGCAAGCTGCCCATCATCAGTGTGCAGTGCGAAGATTACAGTATGCTTTCCTCCTATCTTCTCTGGAAATAAAGACATCGCTTTGGCATTAAAAGGCGTAACAAGATGACGTTCCTGAATAGTTTTCAAATCTTTGCTCAATGCAACAGCGACTTTTATACCGTCTCCTCTGAATGGAAAAAGCCCGAGCGCGGTATAGAAAATATAATACACCCCATTTACATAAGAAACTCGAGGATCTTCACATCCGTATCGTTCCCACGATTCTACAGGAAAAATCAATTGGCCCTTAGTAACCCATTTCCCCGACACTGTCCGTACTGCCTTACCAATCGTAGAAAGCGAGAAATTCGTCGATTCGAATTTCTTCGGAACAGATAAAGCCCTGTAGAGGAGGGTTGTTGTCTCATGAACCTTTATCGGGCATCCATTAAACGTTGCGTAGGATTCCCACTCATGTTCTGGATTGGGCCTGATAATCGGGTTGTGCTTCGATTTTTTTATGGAAAACATGGTTATTTTTGCTTGATTAAATCCGCCAGAAACTCGTCTATGGATGCTGTTGCTACGCATACATGCTTGTCGCCGCCGCCATAATAAACAAACAATATGCCGTCCTTGACAAGGGCTCCGCACGCATAAACGACTCCTGGCTTCCAATCATTTTCATACCATTCATCCGGTACTATCACAGGCTTCTTTGATCGCACAAGTATTTTCTCTGGGTTTTTCAAATCAAGAAGTAAGGCTCCTAGTTTGTATTTATTTGGATCCATCTGATCCATCGCATGGTACAGAACCAGCCAGCCCTTATCTGTTTTAATCGGTGGCGGCCCAGCACTGCGAATCCAACTATCCCAATCATCTTTGTTGTTCCATACGCTATTTGTAAGATGCTCCGGATTAACCCACTTGGAGCCAGGTGTGCCTCCGTAGACTTCGACCCAATGCTTTGGCATATCGTGATAGATGCCAGCAGCATGCCAGTGCTTTTCTACCTTCTGAGATCCATCTGACAGTTTCTTGAGGGAATCAACATATTCAATGCCAATCTTCGGCCATATGCGATGCAAAACTGCGAATTTTCCGTTGATTTTTTCAGGAAACATGACCCAGTTTTTATTTATTTCTTTTGCCGGAGAAATTAAAATCGGATTACTCCATTTCCATTTTCTATTTAAAAAATTCTTTTCACTTATAGAAATGACAGCAATTCTCATAAGGTCCCAATCATCAAAAGCATTGAAAGTAACATAAACTCTACCATCGATTCTTACCGCACGAGGGTCTTCGCAACCACCCCAGCTTCCTCCAGATGGATACATGACTGGATCATATCTTTTTGATGAATCCTTGACGTGATTGCGAGGATGATCCATTGAAAATACAGGGTCGGATTGCCGGTCGTCAAAATGAATGCCGTCTTTGCTAAAATTATAACCAATTCGAGAAACTCCATCAGAACCTATTGCTCTATATAGTAAGTGGACATGGCCCTTGTCATCCATAATAGTTGCAGGATTAAGCGAGCCCTGGCTTTCCCAATGGTGTGCCGAATGCGGGCTCAGTATCGGATTCTTCTCATGCTTCATAAAAAACTTGCTTGGCTGTGCAGGAATTTTCAGTGAAAAATCCTTGACATCAATACAGACCGTAATCATGATATTATCCGTGCTGAAAAAAACATGAATATTCTCATCTTCAGATATCATCCCAAGTGTCCTGTATTCTGTATTTTTTGAAAAGACGATATCGCTTTTCCAAAGCGGGTTATGGAAACGCCACAGAATCTTATATGGGTCGTTTTCATCAAGCATCACTGCGCCTATATAAGGCCTGTAGCTTTTCCCATCATGCTCCAGAGAAGAGTAAAGGAGAATCAAGCCTTTTGCAGAAAGGTATGTGCTGATAAGAGTGATCGAATCTCTATCAAAAAACCCATGCCTTGTAGTGAACAGCAGGGTGTTATTATCGCTCCAATTTTCCAAGTCTTTCGAAACCAGACATCGGACAAAAGAGCCGCCTTCGTACATCGCATAATTCTTATTGATCTTATGCGGCACAATGACAGACTCATAGCCAAGAGACAGGGTCTCTGATACCGCTTCCCATTCATATGGATTTTTTGCTTCAGCAATCACCCTATACTTCTTATCCTTTATCGTCCTTGTATAGGTAACAAAATTCTTCTTATCAGAATTTGAAAAACGAAAATTGCTGCATTGATCCGGTTTATGATTTTTCAACCCAAAACTAAAAAAGACTCTGCTGCTATCGCGTTTAAACATGGTACCGTCCTCGCTCCAAGAAATCCAGAAGTTGGTATTCTGTTTTGTGTCCTTTTCCAAAAGGCCGATTCTGCCTTTGTATTGAAAAATACCTAAATAAACGTAACCGGAATCGGTTGTCTTATGTGCGGCCATACTTATCTTTTATGCGGACAATGTCCTGCTCATCAAAATCTCCAAAAGAAATCTCCAAAATCTCAGCCTCGTCTTTTCCTGCTGATATTTTATGTTGAGCACCCTCAGAAATCTCAAATTCGTCCCCAGGCTTAGTTTCGACCTTTTTTTCTCCAATGACTATAATTGGGTTGCCTCGCAAAATCCGCCAGAATTCTTTCCTGTGTGCGTGGTATTGAAGCGAGAGCTCTTGTCCTGGATTTACAGTAAGAATCTTTATTGTCGTAGCCTCGTTATGAGTGTATTCGATGAAATTTCCCCACGGCCTATTTTCTACCAGCTTCTTCATATTTCTGAAGTATAACATGGAGAAGAATAAGGGTGTCGTGTGGGTTGTCCACTTGTTGACACATGAAGCCATTTTTTTTGACGATTTCATCGTTGCCACCAGGAAACAAGGCATCCCCTATATAGAGCAAGTCATTTTTCGGAATATTGAGCATTTTGATGAAATAATCCATTGCATAGGCCTTATTGATACCTCTCTTCGTGATATCGATAGAAGTTGCGCCGCCAATTCTGATCTCGTCATCAGGCAAAAGTGGCTCAAGAAAGGCCTTCATCTTCATTCTAATTACCTGGTCTGGATCCCATTTTTGCTTTAATTCAAGAGGCGCTTTCTGTCCTAACGCGGAAAGGGTTACTTGATCTCCACGATTTTCAATGAGACTGCCGTAACTTTGATTTTCCTCAAGACCAAATTCTTTTATTGCTGAATTCAGTGCTGAAATGATTTCTCCTTCGCTCTTCTTATCTAAGGAATTTTCATAGTCGGCAACCCATGAACCATTTTTGTACTCAACCAGTTCAGCTCCATTCTGAGTAAAAATATAAAGCTTGGAAGCAAAATCGAAGTTCTTTGGAAAATATTTCAAGAATTGCTCATTGAACTGTTCGTGTGAGGCTCCAGAGACGACCGCTATCGGTACACACTCAAGCAGTTTACACAGCACGTCCACCATATCATTCTCAATTCGATACTTGCTTGATGCAAGAGTCCCGTCAAGATCGAAAGCAAGGGCCTTTGGCAAGGCAGTGGGAACCAAATCCAAGCACACAGAATTTATGCAGTACCTCTTGCCGGTCTTTGTCGGTCCGTCATTAAAAACGTGACCAAGATGAGAGTCGCACTTGGCACAAACGATTTCAACACGGCTCATGCCGTAGTCATTGTCTGTAATCTCTTTTACAGCACCGGAAATTGCCTGATCGAAGCTCGGCCAGCCGGTACCAGAATCAAATTGGGCGTCGGATGAGAAAATTGGATTGCCGCAAGTAATGCACTTATACGTACCGTCTGCTGTCTTGTGGAGATATTTTCCTGAAAAAGGCGGTTCGGTTAATTTTTTTTTCATTTTATTTATATATCTCTATTAATAAATCTGCAAATTTTCTTTGCACTTTCTCGAGTTTCGGATTGATAATGACTTGGCAATACGGCGCATCCTTGTTTCGCGCATAATAATCTTCATGATAGTCTTCAGCCTTATAGAATTTCTTGAACGGAACAATCTCTGTGACCGCCCCCTCGATTTCTTTTACTGTTTTTTCTGCAATCTCTTTTTGCTCTGGAGTCGTATAGAAGACGACTGAGCGATATTGCGTGCCAACATCATTACCTTGCCTGTTCAGGGTCGTCGGGTCATGAGAACCAAAAAATACTGCAAGTAGTGTCTCGTATTTCACAAGTGAAGGATCATACTCAATATAAATAACCTCAGCATGGCCAGTATTACCCGCACTAACCTGCTCATAAGTCGGATTCTCAGTAGGACCACCTGAATAACCCGGGAGTACAACAGATACGCCTCTGAGCATCTTGAAAACTGCCTCAGTGCACCAGAAGCAGCCTCCCCCAAACACTGCGATTTCCTTTTTCATCTATTAAGTATAGCGTGAAATCAAGATCTTGCGCATGATTTGCATATGCCGAAGAATTCGAGCGAGTGCTCAGAAATGAACGAAAATTTCTTTGAATGTGGCACAAGGGTGCCGATTTCGCACGATTCAACTTCCTCAATCAGATTACACTTACTGCAAACGATGTGGTGGTGATGCGCGTCACTAATTTCATAAAAAGTGATGCCAGTACTGAGATTAAGCTTTTTTATGAGACGGTACCTTACAAAAGTTTCAAGCGTGCGGTAGAGTGTAACCATATCAACCCTCTTCATTTTTGCCGCAATCTGGTCTGCAGTCATTGGGCCATCATTATCATAAAAAGTCTGAAAAATCTCCTGTCGCTGCGCAGTAGCCTTCAACCCGATACTTTTAAATAAAGCCGGCATGCCCATGCTTTTACCTATTTCGACCTTTGTTCCGTGACGTCTATTCATTACACTAGTATATTCTAATATATTCTAAATGCAACTTACTTGCATTTAGAATTTAAGTAATGTATAAATATCAATAAGCCAAATGCAACTTACTTGCATTTAGAATTTAATCAATTTTTAAACACATTAATCGCGCATGCTTGTATATATAATTTTATGCTCAGTCGGAATAATGCTCGCCTCTCTCATCGGAGCCATTTCTGTCTGGCAGAAAATCGGTTTGACCATTGAAAAAAACCTCCATTATCTCGTTAGTTTTTCTGCTGGAGTCTTTCTTCTTATCGCATACGAACTTGGGCATGAAGCAGGATGGGGTGCATGGATCTTGCTCGGGGTAGCGTCTTCCCTGCTCCTCTTCAGGCTGCTGCCTGATTTTCACCACCATCACGACAATGAACACAACGATCATAATCATTCAAGTATCGATGCTCGCAGAGTGATCATAAGCGACGCAATACATAATATCGGTGATGGAATACTTCTTGTTGCAGCCTTTTCGGTCAGCTCTGCGCTTGGACTCGCAACGACCTTAAGCATTTTCATCCATGAAATAATCCAGGAGATTTCAGAGTTTTTCGTTCTTAAACAGGCCGGATTTACGACAAAAAAAGCATTGATGTTGAATTTCCTTACTTCATCTACAATCCTTATCGGGGCAATCGGCGGATATTTCCTTCTTGAAAAATTTGAGGCGATAGAACTGCCGCTGCTTGGGATCACTGCCGGAGCCTTCTTTGTCATTGTGCTCCACGATCTTGTCCCTCATTCAATTAAATCAATCAAAACAAAAAAACATGCCTTTCAGCATGTTCTCTGGTTCGCGCTCGGTGCAGTGCTTATATCAATCGCGAGTGCAATCATCCCCCACCTCCATTAATTAATCTACGAACGTAAGCGCCTTGCCCTTCTTGTTTGCTCGTCCTGTTCGACCAATTCGGTGGACATAGTCGTCGTACGTAGCTGGAATATCAAAGTTGATAACATGTGACACATCTGGAATATCGAGGCCTCGCGCAGCAACATCTGTCGCTACAAGAATCTGCACCATATTTTCTTTGAAGCCTTTGAGAGCGCGCTGTCGCTGGCTATGATTCTTGTCACCATGGATAGATTCAGCCTTGAATCCCTTTGCAATGAGAGCCCTTGAAAGCTTTTCTACGCCATGCTTCGTCCGTCCGAAGATAATTACTTTATTGAAATCCTCTTTTGCGAGAAGCTCGCCGAGGACATCGATCTTATTAAGTCCTCGAGCGACTCGCACGATGTCCTGCTCAACATTCTTCGCAGTATCGCGAGTCTTGACTGAAATTCGCACTGGTTCGTGAAGGAATTCCCCGATCATTTTCTCAATTTCATGTGAAAGAGTTGCAGAGAAGAACAGCGTATGTCGAGGCTTAGGCATGCCGGCCATGAGGTAACGCATATCATTGACGAATCCCATGTCGAGCATTCGATCAGCTTCGTCGAGCACGATCGTAGAAAATTCCTTGAGATGTATTGCCTTTCGCTCGATAAGATCCTTGAGTCGTCCTGGGGTACCAATTATGAATTCATTCACGTAACGTAGTTCAGAAAGCTGCTTTCCGATATACGCGCCTCCGACGCAGCACACAGAGAAAATCTTCATTCCTGGAGTGAAACCGGTAAGCTCATTCTGGATCTGGATTGCAAGCTCTCGAGTTGGCACAACGATCAAGACCTTGTGCTTCCTATTTTTCAAAACCTTATCAATAAGAGGAATAAGGAATGCCGCAGTCTTGCCGGTTCCCGTATTTGCAATTCCGACAATATCCTGTCCCTTCAATATATGAGGAATAGACCGGTCCTGGATAGGAGTCGGCAGTGTGTAGCCTTTCTTTATAATTCCTGCTTTGAGATTCTCTTCAATCTGGAAATCAGCGAATTTGTGGTCAGGAACGAAATGCTCCACTTCTTCAGTTATGGTCGCCTTATTTATAAAACGAGCATGAGAAATATTCTCGCCTTTTGGGCCTCTGTTATGACTTCGTGATTTATTGTGGAATCGAGATGGCTTTCTATACATAAATTGATGTCCATGATAATATATTAAAATTATAAAAATGTCAAATTTATCCTCGGAAAACGCTTACGATATAGCGATTATAGGTGGTGGGGCGGCTGGCATGATGGCAGCAGGGCGTGCGGCGGAACAAGGCGCCCGGGTTATTTTGCTTGAAAAGAATCCGACGCTCGGGGTTAAGCTTCTCATAACGGGCGGAGGTAGATGCAATGTCACCAATGCGCAATCCGATGTTCGCGCTTTTCTGAAAAAATACAAAGACAGCGACAAGTTCCTATTCTCAGCCTTCTCCCAATTCGACGTCCAGAATGCCTTGAACTTTTTTAACGAACGAAATATGCCGACAAAAGTGGAGGCGGAAAATCGTGTCTTCCCTGTCAGCAACAGTGCTCAGTCAGTCTGGAACGTACTCGTCGAAAGGCTTCAGAAAGGAAATGTGGAAATAAAGACGGGTGCAGCAGTGGCAGGATTTGAAAAAGAAGGAAATAAAATTACTGGAGTACGATTGAAAAATAAAGAAATAATCATTGCGAAAAAATATATCATCGCGACCGGAGGAACTTCACGACCAGAAACCGGCTCTACCGGTGAAGGTTTTGGTTGGCTCAAGGACCTCGGACACAATGTCATTCCATCCAACGAAGCCCTTGTCCCTATCGCCCTCAAAGACTCATGGGTAAAAGCTTTATCTGGAGCGACTCTCCAGGACATCAAACTGACAACATTTCAAAACAACCAGAAGCAGGAAGTTCATAAAGGAAAATTATTATTTACGCATTTCGGCATTAGCGGACCGACTGTGCTTAATATGAGCAAGGACGTGGGCGAGCTTCTCAAATACGGAGAGGTTGAAATCAAACTCGATCTCCTTCCATCAAAGGATCATGGCGTGCTCAACGCTGCTCTTCAGGATCTTTTCAAATTGGATGACAAGAAAAAAATAAAAAACTCTTTGAATTCACTTATTACTTCTCCTCTTGTACCAGTCGTCCTTAAACTTTCGAATATAGATGAAGATAAAATAAATAACGCTGTTACACGCGAAGAACGTCTGAAACTTATCGAAACAATAAAAGGAATTCCGATGAATGTCAGCAATCTTCTTGGTTCAGATAAGGCTGTGGTTTCGTCCGGCGGAGTTGATCTCACTGAAGTAGATTTCAAAACCATGCAGTCAAAAATAATTGAGAATCTTTATCTTGTCGGCGATGTTCTCAATATCGACAGGCCGTCAGGCGGCTACAGCCTTCAGCTTTGCTGGACGACGGGATGGGTTGCGGGATCAAATGTAATTTAATCTTACTTTCTCAATAAATCTAGACAAAGTTCGAGGGTGTCTTTATCAACCAAATCTTCATGATTATTGAGAAACGTTCGAATATTGCTACGCGCCCCAAATGACCCATTAATCTGAGAGTTATCGATAACTGCTAGGCAGATTTTTCTGATTTGATCTTTACTAAAATTATCAAATTTCAAAAGTGGTTGAATATTCCGAGCTGCGGCGTCCCAACTGAAGCTAGATACAAAAATCTTGATCACTGAATCAATTATTTGCGTTTCAAGTTGAGACTTTTTCTTAATCACAGCCTGAATTATAGATATACAATCAATATCTTTCGATTTTGTATCTAATTTTAAAGATTGGAATTTCCCGATAAATCCATAAGGATGGTTTCCATCAATTGATACCGGCACAATTACCTTACTCTTTGTAAAAGCAATTCCAGATTCTTGGTCAGTCCACTTTGATTTAGGAAAATTTTTTGTTATGACTGGAATGAAAATATCGGTACTTTCAAGGTTGTCTATAATAACCTGCTCCCACTCTGCAGCTGGATCAATATCCTCATGAGCAAGAAATGTTTCTATACCGAAAGATTCCAACCCTTCTTTAATTTTGCCAGCTAATATCTTATCTTCAGTTGAATAACTAATAAAGGCTCTAACAGTTCTGCCGATAGATGTACTAGACTTAATTTCGTCAGCAACTTCTTCTCTTAGTAGTAGAAACTTAACACTATCAATTTCAGGCTCCCCTTCTGTTGTGGGATATAAATCATGAATAGCAGTCACTATTGACCCAAAATCACTTTTTTTGATCTTCTTGAATTCATAGTACTTTTCAATCGGCGAATAGACCTGAAATGCTGTAAGTATAGAATTATGAACCGACCCGTACTGCCCACTCATTTGAAGCTTGCTTTTTGAACCTTTTAACAGTTCAGATAAGCCCAGATGGCCGTGAAGCTCAAGGATTTTCCGAACTGCAAGTATATCTTTTTCGGTCAATTGTTCCATATTCTCCAATTCAAAACACTGTCGGGGCTAATTATTAACTGCTAATAAAGTGACAGTATAGCACTTTTAATAGTTAGTTGCTTTTCTCTCCTATCCATTTGTTTAATTTCCCATTCTCTTTTCATTGCATCGCTTTTTATTTTAAATTTTTCGATGTAAACAAATTTCACCGGTCGTCGCGCTTTTGTATATTTTGCGCCTGTTTTAGAAAAATTATGAGCCTTAAGACGCTTATCTAGATTATTAGTCCAGCCAGTATAGAGAGTTTTATCAGAACACAAAAGTATGTAAACGTAATACTTCATAAAAATTTATCTGCATTTAAAAACAACCGCCTGAGGGTTATATCAGACGGCTGCTTTTTATCTTTTTCCCTTCTTAGCTTTCTTTGCGTCGAGACGTGCGTGCTTGATCGCCAATCGCTTCTTCGTCTTGTAAGACCGGGAAGTCTTCATATTCGTGCTTGCGCTTGCTCTTTTTGCCATAGATTCACATTATACACTTATTTTTTATTTCTCCAAGTCAAGCGTGTCGTCAATGCGGATTTTCGCTACGAATTCCGGAACGTGGGAGACGAGAATCATCGCTCCTTTGTATTCATTCAAAGCTTCGGCAATCAGAGGAAGGTGGCGGAAGTTGATGTGGTTCGTCGGCTCATCAAGAATAAGAAGCCCAGGACGCTCGATCACAAGACGTGCAAAAGCAACAAGACCCTTTTGGCCTTCTGAAAGACTGCCAACCCTTGTATTCATGACATCTCCTGTGATAAGAAATCCTGCAGCAATCGACCTCATGTCTTCTTCTCCAAGATCCTTTCGGAATTTCTCTACGACATCCATGAGAGACTCTCGAACTGTATGATCGAAATTAAGCGTAGAAAAATCCTGACGATAGTATCCGACACGTACTCCGTCAGCAATCACAGAGCCCTTTCCGCCCTCTGCAATAGTCTGTAAAAGTGTCGTCTTACCTATTCCATTCGGACCCTTCAGAAGGAGGTGTGTATTCTTTTTCAAGGAAATACTGGCCTTGCGATTCGTTGCTTCGTGGTTTTTTATGACCTTAAATGAATTGATTTTGATGATTTCACCAACAATTTCTGGCTGTGAAGGAATTTCGAATGGACGGATAGTCCTGTCCTCTTTCCGAACATCGACTATCTCTTCCTCAAGCTCTTCGGCTTTCTCGCGCATCCTTTTCGCTACAAGTCGCATCTGACCTCCTTTGTGCGAGAAAAAGTTTGCCTTATCCTTGTTCTCTTGGATTTCCTTTGCCAACTGCGCGTTCTTCATGTTTTCCTTTTCGATTCGTGCGGAAATCTGCTCCACCACTTTGAAATAGTTTCCGAAATATTGCTCGATCTTTCTTGTGTAGACATCGAGGTAAAGGACTCCATCGGTAAAGGAGTTGAGGAAATCAGCATCGTGGGAAATGACGATGACAGTATTTTTGTAATTCTTGATAAATTGAGTCAAATGCTCAATGCCAGCCTTGTCGAGATTGTTCGTTGGCTCATCGAGAAGAAGAAGGTCCGGCTGTTGAATGATTGCAGAAGCGAGAAGAAGCCGGGCTTGCTGGCCTCCAGAAAATGAGCGTATGATGCGATCGTGCGGGGCATGGAAGTTCACCACCTCAAGGACTTCGTCTATCTTCACATCTATATCATAGATTTTCCCCTTGAAGCATCGTTCAAAGAATTCTCGCATTGTCAGATCAAGCTGATCCCGAGGAATAACTTGCTTTGCTTGTGCAATCGAAACGCCATTAAAAATATTTATCTTCCCCGATTCAGGCTTTGAAGCACCTGAAATAAGGCTGAAGAGAGTGCTCTTTCCCGCTCCGTTCTGACCCATAAGCGTCACTTTCATTCCTCGACGCACGGAAAAACTCACCTCATCAAGGATGGGCTTGTTGTGACCAAATTCGAATGAAACCTCGTCGAATGTAAGTAATGCGTCATTTTTAGACATGCACTAGAGCATATCATATCGAACAGGCAAAAAGAAATCGCCTCACAGCCCTGCAGCTGTGGAGCGATCTTGAATTCTACGCCTTGAATGCATCTCTGATGCATTGGACCAAACGGTTGACCACGTCCCTGAATTCTGCAACCGTCAGATACTCCCGGCATGCGGCTGTATGATATCTTCGAAATTCGCCGACCCAGCTCCTGCCGAGTATCTGAACGACTTTCGACTGTGCTTTCGGAAACATCAGCCTGTCCTCAAAAATAAGACAGAGCGCCCGTTTTGCAGAGCGGATTCGCCGATTGGTCTCTTTGTCAGCCACGAAATCGAGCTTGAGATCTGTGCTGCTGATTTCGTATTCGAAACATACGACGCAAATCGCGTAAATCTCGATCTCGGAAAAAACATTCTCCTCCTTCGGCTCGAAAACTCGAGAAGTTGCGATGCTTGAGTGACGCCTGATGGTTTCCGCTGAAACAAGCGGAAATGCCTGCCACGACCCACAATATCCTGTTCTCATATACTACCTAAAAAATACCACAGCAATGTCATGCTGGCAACAGACTAAACCTTTGGAGCGACTGGCTGTGATTGCTTCTTAACAGCAAACTTGCCAGCACCGTTTCCGAGCAAAGCGATAAGACCGGCAAGTGTTGCGAGCGGAGTCATGAATCCTTGCACGCCCATTGGGAATGTAAGATATACCGCCACAATCATGATAATTGAAAGGAAAGCTGCGGCGTATCGAGCGCAGAGACCTAGAACAAGCATGATGCCTCCTATTAATTCACCGTAAGCTACTATGTAAGCTAGAATTGGCGGAATACTCATACTGCTGAAGAATCCGAGGGTAGAAGCCATATCTGACACCTTGGCCCATCCTGCGAGGATGAAGATCGCTCCAATAATGAGGCGAGAGACGAGCAATGAGATATCTACGCGTGCATTTGTGATTTTGTTCATATATCTGTTCGTTATTTTTTAATTTTAATATCATACCCCAATTTCCCAATTCGAGCCAGGGCGTTTATAAAGAAATAAAACCAGTGGTCTAAATCCTTGTTTTGATTGTGCTTTTCCCAATTTGAAAGTATTTCTTCTCTGGTTTTCCATACAAGCCTAAATTCTGGGATTTTTTTCATTATTTTAATAAATTAAATGACTCCACGATCTTATCAAATCCGGGCAAGACATCAATTTTTCTGATATCTTTTACCTTAACCCACTTATAATTCTGTGCCTCCCAATCAAGCTTTATCTTATCCGTACTCACTTTGACAAGAACAGGATGAACAATCCACGTCTTTCCGTACTTCGGTGCATCCTGATCAAAGACCTGCCCTAGTTTTATCGAGATGACTTCCTTCTTATCCAATCCGATCTCTTCCTGAAGTTCCTCACAGACTTTTTCGGCTAGGCTCTTGGAATCATCGAGAAAGCCAGAGATTCCATTCCAATAACCAGGGTACAAATGCATATCCTTATTCCTTTGAACAAGGAGAATCGTATCTTTATGACTTACAACACAATTTATCACAGGCACCCAGCGGATGTTCGTAAAATCAACCTGTCCTTTCCGTGCCTTGAATTTTGGGGGTTTCATTTTATTCATATCTATCAAAAGTAAACCATCTCAAATCAGTAACTGGAACCTTATATTTATTTTCTATGAGCCAGCCAGCATTATGAAATTCTGCATCTTTCCAGTCAAAGCCAAGCTTTCTGGCAGCGTCCATCAAGGCTTCTTCTGATTCTCCTTCCAACTCCACATATGTGGGAATGCGCGGCCAGGTATCGATATCGACGGTCACGTCATTAAGCCTGAAAGTGTGACGCTTTTTCTGCTGATGCCGATAGGATACAAAACCGATGCTCTCAAAAAGCGCTTCGGCTTTCTTATGGTCGTCAATTACAAATTCGATTTCAGTTGTGCCTCCAACCAAATGCTCAGCGTGATTCTTATAAGTCAGCCTTATGTCATCGCCATTCCTTCGAATCCTTATAAACCTGCCTTTTGCCTTCCATGCAAGTTCAGGGTCATAGATAATCGTCTCCTCGAGCGTCTTTTCTCCCTCATCCTTTGCACCAAGCTCAAGAAGCTTCTTGACCAGAGCATCCTTGTTTATTTCTAAGAATCTGCATTCTATTTCCTTGGTTTTCATTTTTTTAATAACAAATCGCTATAAGATTTCGATATGAAACATGATCTCGGTATCTTGAGATATTTGAGCAGCTCTTTCATTAATTCTTTGGCCTGTTTGTCTCCCTTTTTCACTTCAATTTCTATTTCCATAAAATTCCCCAGTCCTTTCACTCTATCAATGTGGATGCGAGCATTCTTATACATATAAAGGATTCTCTTCTTATCGACTACCACCTTGACCCCCAAGACTCTTACGAAAACATTCTTAAATTGTTTCTGATTCAAGACATCATAGGTATAGTAATTGCTCCATCGCTCCTTGTTTCTTTCTCCTCGCTCGTAATAGACCAGGTAGGCCTTTTGCTTGGTGAGCTCCCTTAATTTTAATCTGCCTTTTGGAACTTCGAAATATGTATCGATTTGATGCATCGTTTCAGTCAGATCAGCGCCAAGAATAATCATCCTCTTTTTGAGAGCATCCAGATCGGCAAACTTTGCTTTTACTTCTAGATTTTTCATAAATCTTCCAGAGGATATGTATCATAAGCCACCTCCTCGTACGGATGCACTTCTTTTATTGCTATAATTACTTCTTTTAATTTTTCTCGCGAACAAGTTACTTCAATCCTCTCCTCTGCAACTTCCTCAAATTTTCCAACTTTTCCAATATGAGGATTCGCCCCTTCTTCAGGCCTAAACCTTCCAATTCCTTTCGAAGAAAAGGAGCAGAAAGAATAATTGCCGATTTTGCCTGCACCAACTTTTCCCATTGCTTCACGAACCACATCAGCATGAGTTTCGGGAGCAAACACTACGATTTTTACGTATTTTGATGGCATAAATTTAAATTACCAGCCCCTTTCTTTTCCTTCCAACCAAAACTTCCCTGTCTCGACTTTTGAAATCGCGAGATTGTAAATGTCTTGAGCCGCCTCTTCAGGCAACCTGAGACCTTCTTCTCCACCCATGTCAGTTTTCACCCAACCTGGATCGAGCGCAGATACTGTAATACCCTCTGGCTGGAGCTGCTTGCCCATTGTCCTCGTAAACATATTGATAGCTGTCTTTGAAATCTTATATGCTGGAGTATGCCATGTGTCTTCTATGGGATCGACAAGAGATGAAGCCATGGAAGATATGTTTATGATGTGGCTTGGATTATTTAATATAGGCAATAGTTGGATGGTAAAATCTGCGGTGCCAATGACATTTACTTCAAGGGTATCTCTTAATTTCTTTATTTCGAGAGGATTTCCGATATCATCAAAACTTGCCCCCGCGTTGTTCACAAGAACATCTATCTTCTTTCCAAGTTTTCCAATATCCTTAGCCGCATTTTTAATGGTTTCAGATTTGAGATAGTCTGTCTGAAAAGAGACAAAATTCTTGTCTGATATCTCTATTTCTCCGCTCGTAGATGTCCCAATTACAAACCAACCTTCTGCAAGAAATTTCTTTGCGGTTGCGAGACCGATTCCCCTGCTAGCTCCTGTTATAACGACGGTTTTCATATTTATTAAAATAGTTTACCTCCAATAATTGCCTCATCAAAATCTGGCGCTATCAAAATGACTTTTCCATCCTTGTCCGGCACCCCAAGCGTAAGTACTTCTGACTCAAATGGCCCAATCTTTCTTGGAGGAAAATTCACAACCCCTAAGACCAATTTTCCTATAAGTTCCTCTTTAGAATACAAAGCGACAATCTGAACTGAAGAATTTTTGATGCCGATTTCAGTTCCAAAATCAATCTTCAACTTATACGCAGGCTTCTTGGCTTCAGGGAAATCAGCGACTTCTAAAATCTTACCAGTTCGTATGTCCAATTTTTGAAAATCTTCGATAGTTGCCATAATTATATCTTTTGTATCCACCGCAGCACTGCTTCTGCCAATTGTTCCTCAAAACCATCATACCCATGATTCGCATCGCCGAGGATTTTAGTCTCGACTTTGATACTATTTGAAGCCGCTTTTGTAAGCCTTTCCATAGTCTCCTCGATTGGTACAATTAGCGAACTATCCTTCCTTCCCATCACAGCAAACAGCGGTTGCCTGATTCTATTCAATGCCTCAAGCTTGCCTGATGGATCATGGAAATTAAAGATGTCGACTGCTGAACCGCTTTTGAAAAGACTCAAGTAACTTGAGGCACTGATAGGATATTCGTCCCATATCTGATTTTGCAATAATTCTTTTCCCTTATCAGCCCTAACCAAATCCTGAGCTTTTTGATTATCTGATTCAAATCTCGCAGGTTGATCTTGGACTAAGCCGACCATATCTGAAGGAGACAAAAGCAGTAAAGAGCTGATTCGCGTATCTCCCGTTTCTGAAAGATAGTAAGCTGTTTTTGGGCTGCCAAGGCTGTGTCCTGAAAGGTGTACCAATTCAAATCCCCACCCCGAAGTCGCATCGATTGCGGCTTTTATATCAAGAAGGCAATCTTCAAATTTCTCATAAGCATTCCCAATCCTAACAAAAGACCTTTTTCCATCAGAGATCCTGGTCAAATCCTTGAATGATTCGCATCCGCGATTATTGAAAGCGAAGAAAGCAATTCCATTATTTGTCAGCGTTGCAGAAAGATTATCCAAAAATTTATTCTCGTAAAAATTCCCGCCCATACCATGAACATGGACAAGAACCTTATCCGTCGGAAGCTCGGGCTCATAGAGAAGTCCAACAAGCTCCAATCCATCTTCGGTATGTATACGTTTCAGCGTGGTTTTCATGCCTTAAATCTAGCATATTCTGCTAAATAAAAGAAAAGAAAGAGCCTGTTCTTGCGAACAAGCTCTTCTGACACTATTCAACACTAATCGGATTATGAAGCACACCTGCGCCAGCTTTGAGGAAAGCCCTGATCCTGCCTGTCGTGTGACTGCAAATGAGGATGCCGTTGCATGCAGCATGGCGTCCAAGACCGACAAATTCAGCAATACTTTTGCTGATTGCCCTGTCCAAAGACTTGTCGTCAATATGACCCCGGTTGATGCAATAGCGCTTTCTTTCCGGTGCCAGCCTTCTAGCAAGAGCCTCGTAGAAAACAGTCTGCTGGGCAAACTCGGCCTTCACTCGTTCTTCGCTTGCCCGAATGCCTGGCAGGTACTCGTCCATCTCTCGGGCACAATAGATCGTGCCAAAAAGCTGTTTTTGAGTATTCGCACACATTTCGCGTATCGCCCGCTTAACTTCTGCGGGCTGATTTTTTGCATACGTTGCAAAAAGAAATGTGACTGAAACAATCGGAATGATTTTTCTCAACGATTCAAGGAATGTGACGTGGTGAGAAATGACTTCGGGAACTTTTGCCCTATTCTGAATTTCCTGCCGGTCAATGCAGACCGGACAGATGATTCGCAGACCGATCTCTGATGCATTAAGCAAGGCTTCACCGATATTGCTCAAGGCCTTTCTGTTGATGGACCAATAGCCGGTCACTCCGGAAATAGTCCTTAGCTGCTGCTCGACAATACCGAGCTTGTTCTGATCCACCATCGGATAGTCGCGATGACTACGCCTGATAGCAGCCATGATCCGCCGCCAGTTGAGGCTCTTTCTTTGGAGGGCCTCTATTCCGCCAATTCTATGTACGATTTTCATAATTTTTAGGAGCTTGTTCACAAAAAAATCCCGCCCCCATCACGCAAAATAACTTGCGCAATAAGGGCGGGATTCTACGTATCCGCGGTGCCACCTTACTTAAAAACAAAAACACCTGTGGAGGTGCCTTGTTCCACTCATCAACTCCGGTCATTGACCGACATCGAGTATCCTATGGGTTACGGAGGAAGCCGAGTTTCCACTTGTGCAGAAACCATCCTGTCGCAAAGCGACTATATAGGCCCAATCCCTGAGCATTTACGCCAGGGACCTATACATGGATTTTGTAGTTGTGAAAGACTGCATTCAGTCTAGGCTTTTCTGTAAAAGATGTCAAGAACCCCTTCTTTTAATGTCTTCAATTATTTCAGGAAACTCATCACTGGTAAAATGCCCTTTATCTTCGAAAATAACTGTTCTTACTGATGGCAAGGATTTTTTGTACTTATCAAGATCGGCAAAAGGCACTGAAGGATCGTCCTTGCTCTGATAAATGACGATATCGCCTCCTTGTTTTTCAAATAGAGACAAATCTTTAGGTAGAAGAAAATCAGCAAGCGTGTACTCTGAATCATCTGCATCAAATGGTGTAGCAACCAAAAGTGTTGCCTTTATTTTCTTTGGAAATGAGTTTTCAGACAGATATTTTGCTAGAAAAATCCCCCCAAGCGAATGTCCGAGTAAAATAGCGTTATCCTGAATATGTGGAATAAGCTTTTCAAACCAGATTTTCCATTCGATGTATTTTGCATTCTGTTTGTTGGGCATCTGCGGCGCAATGACTTCGAAATCATCTCCAAGCTCATGCTGAAGCGTGTTTTTCCAGCCTTGCTTCTTGAAATATTCAATGTCAACATCAAGGCTCTTCAAGAACGACAAATATTCCTCGTAGGTCTCAAAGGTATCTCCGCCGTGGATGACTATTAACTGATTTTTCATATTGTTGTTTCCCTTAATCTCCTATGCACGTACAATATCTTCGCCTGATAAACAGTCCCGATAGTCTGTATGGTTCCCATGATGATGAAAAGCGTATTGAAAGAGAAATAAGTGACGATTAGTCCGCCAAGAAGGATTGACGCCCCCGTGATAAGCTGTTCGACTCCATGAGATAAGCCCCAGATATAGCCAGCTTTCTTCGGAGACTCGTATTTTGCATACAATGCGTCCCATGTCGGATCAGCCAAGGCCAGTGCGACTCCGAGGCCGGCCTGTACGATAAAAAGGCCGGCAGTCGACTCGATGAATAGATATCCGAACGTGAAAATCGCATTCAGCGCATAACCCACGACCATAAGTCTTGCGTGCCCTATCTTGTCAGAAATCCTTCCAATAAAGATTTCAAGTATTCCTGTCACTAAGAGATAAATTGCCCATGCCCAAGTGATATCGAGAAGGCTACCCCCGATCTTTCCTGCGAAGACCGCGAGCAGAGGTCCGAGAAGGCCTTCGCCGAGCCACCAAAAGCTTGCCCCGCGCAGCAGGATCTTTTCTTCGAGTTTCATAGGGAGATTATATCATTCTATCCTCGGTAAAATAATACTCTAGACGAACAAGCTCGCAAGAAGCGCAACTATTACGAGCGTCACGAGATTGTAAGATACTTCAGAAAAGAATCTCTTCCAAGCAATCTCCCGATCGCAATTGCTCCATAGTATGCCTGAGCCAATCGTCGGCACGATGAAACAGAGCCAATTCATCGCTACGAATCCGAGAGCAACCCAGATCGAAACACCGTTCCGAATGCTCATAATCATGATGAATACTACTGCGAATGATGTGAGTGCTGAAAGGACGAATTGCGCGCCATATGTCTTCGGCATAGTTGGCTTCGCCTTCTCAATCATCTGCTTCTTTTCCTCATCGCTGAGCTTGTCCATTCCAAGGTATCGCATGTGAATCCTTCCCATTGGAATCTTGTCTGAATACCAGAGCGTTCCAATGACTGCAGAAATCACTGCACCGGCGAGAGAAAGCAAAATAATAGTGGTCATAAAAATGTGTTGTTGATTATGATAATACCGAGATTATACCATGAACCGAGAAGAGAGTAGCTTCTTGGCAAATCGATGCATTTGGGGATCTAGCTTTGAAATATTGGTCTTTAGTATTTCTTCATAACCAAACCACTTATATCCATTAAATTCTCCTGGATCATAGTCGATTTCCTTAGCTGAATCAGCTTTGAGCACATACCAAAGACTTACATCAATATGCCCCGGTGTTTTCCCTATAGTGACATTCTGAGTAATGAAAAAAGGATTTGAATTTATAAATTCAGCAGACATATGCAATTCCTCCTGAATCTCGCGTTCTACTGTTGCATTTGGATGCTCATCTTTCTCTACATGGCCTCCAGCCGGCAGCCAAAGTCCAGCCTTGATATGATCAACAAGCATAATCGTTTTCTTTTCAGGATCGATGAGCACGAAATATGAAACAAGATGTTTCGGAGGAGTTGCTGGCTTTTCGATCCTGAATATTTCAACACCGCTGTCGATCCATTCGATTGCATTAGAAATATGTTCAGCTTCAAGAGGATCATGAGGTTCTATTGATTGAATAAGTTGTTTAATTTGGTTTCTCATTTTAACTCTTTTCCAATTAAAATTCCAAGGATAGTCGATAAAATCGAGAACAACATGAGGATGATGACCTCAGAGAAGCCGTCATTTCGTTTTTGGATTAGCTTAACATAATTCTCATGATCCGCATTAGTGTTATTTTGCAAATGCTGGATATTATCATTTAGAAATTTCAATACACGATCTGTACATTTTACATCTTTTAAATCTGGACATTCTGAGAGAATCTTTTTACCCTCACTACTTGTATTTAAATAATCATAATTAATGGAAAGCCGATTTGAAGAGATTTCATTAAATAGTAAGAGATTGATAAGATCACTCCTTAATCCTCTCTGCACGAGTCCCAATTGGAGTCCTACAGTCTTACTACTATTAATATTCTCTATTTTTTCATCCAGCTTTTTTGATTTATAAGCATCACATAGTGGAATCAAGACACAAATAATCAATAAAATTATATAGATGATTATTTTTCTATGTTTTCGCAAAAATGCTATCATTTCTATTCGATTCATTTGCTGCCGGACTTGGAATCGAACCAAAATTTTCGCTTTCAGAGAGCGACGTCCTACCTTTAGACGATCCGGCAATATATTCGATTGTCCACCTAAAATACCTTAAAAACAGAGAATATTCAAGGAACCGCTTAAAATTGACAGATTGCGGCCATTTGATATCATCAATGTAATTCTTGCGAATCATGGACTCAAGTCCAGCAGGTTCGATCGGCACTATTGCTGATGGCAAGTGTTCACAGGCCTCCTTCGGGAGGCTTTGTGCTTATTCAAGCATGACGCTGAAAAAATGTATCGTGCTGTTGCCTAATCTCCTCAAAATTATGCGGATTTTGCGATTATTCACCGACCCTCTTACAGTCCAAAAATATGCGCAGGATTCGCCTTTGATTCTTTTCTCCTCCTGATCAACGCTTTTTAATTTTTTCAACACAGAATACACATCAGAAAGAAGATGAAATCTTTTGATGACCTCACTATTTGGTCGAGGGATTCTTCCTTTATAAACAAGATGATCAAATCCGTAATTATTGAAATAAACTCTCTCATTGCCAAAAGCCGGACATTCTACATATCCAATTTTTTTATATTTCTCTTTTTCACTTTTCACATATTCTTTCCAACCTTCTGACCGCATCATTGGGCCACTCTACCAAAGCAAAATGAAAAAGGGCTTAAGGAGTTTTAAAATTTCAATAAACTTTACGCCGTAGTAATGAATGCGAGCACAATTGCAGAGACAATGGCACCGATAAGTCCGACTTTTTGATGTCGTTGAAGCCTCTCCTTGTTAATGAATAGTCCGAGAAGCACTGCTATGATGATGGAGCTTTCAGAAAGGCCTGTAGCAATAGCGATCGGCACGAGGACCATAGCAAAGGCATAAGCAATCCATGCGACATTATCAACGATTGACATAACCAAAACCTGAGCTGGATTCCTGCGCACATCAGCAACAAGCTTGCCGAGACCTCCGCGGAATACGATAAAAACGAAAGATACGGAAACCATCACAACATTAAGCACGAAATTGGCCATCAAAGGGTCAGTGACTCTCGATCCCCAACCAAGAAGAAAATCAGCTGTACCCATGACAACCGCTCCGAGAAAGAAAATAATTACGCCTTTTTCAAGCAGAAAATTCTTCGAGAGTAATTTCCCGCGGAACGAGACCAAAAACAAATTAATGATAAGAACAACGATCACTAGAATCTGCAGCCAAGTGATCTGATCATCAAGAAAAAAGAATGCGAGCAAGGCTGCAGCTGGAATCTCAAATGACATGAGCGGCTCAAGGACTGAAATCTTTCCCTTCTTGAAGCCTTCAAAAGTCAGTAGTGCTGCAAAAAGAAGCATCAATCCTGCACCAAGGAGTATGTGCAGGCTTTCCCTGTCGGCAAGCAAAGCACCGATATTTTTGTAGACGAATGGCAGCAGCACGACTGTGCCGAAAGCTGTAATCACGAAAAGCGTCTCCCAATCGCCAAGCTTGCGTGCGGATCTTTGAATAAGGAAATCGCCAAAGCCCCAGCAGAGCATAGCGACAAAAGCCAATCCTATTCCGACTTCTATGGTCATAGTTAAATTATAACCTACTTATTGCTCTTCCCCTTCGCTGCCTTTATGAATTCAGTGAAAAGTGGGTGCGGTCGCAACGGTCGTGCGAGAAACTCTGGATGGAACTGCGTACCAAGAAAGAACGGATGCACTGAGCGAGGAAGCTCTGCGATTTCCATAAGCCTGCCGTCAGGAGAAGTTCCAGAAAAGACAAGGCCGGCGGTTTCTATCTTTTCAATATACTTAGGATTCACTTCATAGCGATGACGATGACGTTCAAGCACGCTATTCACTGCATACGCTTCCTGTGCAATGGTTCCTTTCTTGAGCTTTGCAGGATATGAACCCAGCCTCATGCTTCCTCCATAATCCTTCTCCTCCAATTTCTTCTTCTGGTCAGGCATG
>ERZ1292625.418-Hain-H41-01um-R1-418-length-65328-cov-12_pt3 | contig 29926 bp, 26 predicted proteins | sample MGYA00564400_ERZ1292625 | MGnify/ENA primary metagenome ERZ1292625 (study PRJEB36523, sample SAMEA6512639) | groundwater metagenome | collected 2019-01-08 | study: AquaDiva: Metagenomics assemblies of 32 groundwater samples | reverse complement strand
GATGAGCAAAACTCAATGAAACAAAAATCACCCAATTTAAGCATAAATGATATTAAATGTAAAATCGACACATTACTTAAATGTAGGATGCAGAATACAATAAAACCAATAAATAAAATACATTATTTAATTCAATCGGTTAAATCTTGGAAATCATCTATTAATAAAGATTTTGTTTATAATTGGAAGATTATAGCGGATTGTAGTTTGCTGAATTATGGAAAATACAAATATGATAATTCGCTTAATACATATAATATCATTACAATTGACGATTTTAAACAAATTTCTAATGAAATAAGAAATGCAGAAAATACGGATATTGATGATAGCGTATGTGGTGGAGTAGATGGGGTAGATGGGGTAGATGTCATAAAACAATATTCATATATAGATTATATATGGTTTTGTGATTTAAAATTACAAGAGAATATTATTCAGAAAATATCAAACATTATTATTTCCATTGAATATTTATCAGTTTCGCAGATAGAAATAATTATAGACAATATCACAAAACAGTAATTTATATTTACAATAAATTAAATTATAAATTATAAATTAAATCGTAAATAATAAATAGATCACAAATTAAATTATAATAAAATTGTGGATTAAATTATAAATTATATATTGCTTATAAATTTCTTATAACCTGATACACTTCTATCTCCATCGTATTTATATCTTTCTCCATTCGATAAAACTTTCCATATAGTTGGAACGGAATCTACTTGGAAATTTTCAACAAGATATTTATTTTTTTCATCATCTAACCGCACATTTATACATCGAGCACTTAAACAGAATGATGAAAATGAATTCCAATCTGCTTCACTCTGCTTACAATATATACAGTCCGGTTTATAAAATCTATACATTATTGGCGATCGTAAATACCAACATAATAATATACAATACACTATACAAATCACTATACATGAAAATACTGCATTTGCTACATTTGTTACATTGATATCCATGTTGTAATACACTATATAAATTAAAAAATCTTTATTTATCTTAATATTATTTGCTGATTATTTATACAAATTCCTAAATAAAAGTTTCCATGTGATTCCACAGTTAAATTATCTGGAAAGATTTTATCCTCACCACTAATATAAATATGCCTTCCAATTAATTTATCATCCAACTGCACATTACTAACAAATATATTACCTTTTAATATAATTTCACAATTATCGCCTAAATTAGTATTACAATTTGATATACCGATATAAGTATCCGCGGATATTGATGTGGATATCTCATTACAATTGTCCTGAAAATTATAAAAATAAGTTTTTCCATCATTTGTAGTTATTGATATTTTTTCCATCTTTTCATAATATTTAGATGATACATATAATACATGTGATTTTACATCTATCACATCTGGGCATTTGCATCTTGTTTTTATATTTATATTATCGCCGTCGTTTGTAAATATGTGTCCATATATATTATTTTCAGTATTGTAAATTAAAATAAAATTACAACTATATTCATTATAACACAGATGTAATGGTTTAATATTAAGCGAATTTATTTTTTTTGACTTAATAATATTTATTTTAGAACCGAATATATCCAATACTTGTAAATAAATCATATCACTGATCATCCGCTCTACACTTAAAATAACACCATTCATTACATCATAACTAATACATGCGCAATCATAACTATCGCCATCTATAATGGTATCTCCAATCGTTGGCGCATTTTTATATGAAACAGGGAGCATTATAAAACATTTTACATTTGTATATGCGCAAACTATTGTCTGATTTTGCAAATGTAATAATGATAATGTGCCGTCGTGTAAAAAATCTATGGAATTTATTTTTTCTTGTTTATAACCAATTAACATTTCGCGAATATCCACGAATACACATGATAAATATTTACCACTCACGTAAAATAAACAACATATACTATTTAAATCATTTGTCTCATACGAAGTAGCAAATGTATTAATTTGTGTATCGATATCAACGGTTATTTTATTTTTCTCGAATAATTTAACTCCATCAAATGAAAATTTAATAATTTCTATATTTTTTGTCTCGATTAAAGATCCAAAAACAACAACATAATCCTCGTTATTAATTTTGTGAATAAATGCCTTTTTATTTATTTCATTTGATATTAAAATATTCGCGATGGGAGAACCATCGTAATTATTGACGTTGAAAGTAAGTTTATCAGTTTCATTAACTGAAAATATATAATTATCGTGTAAAACTGATATACATTTTTCATTTTTGTAAAATAGAGAATTCCATTTTCCGCTATTAATTTTAAATACTGCATTCTTATTAATACAACAAATGTCGCCATAATGTATATTTTCGCCTGCTTTAATAAGGCAACTTATATTAACGCCATCCACCCCATTTTTGCCATCTACACCATCCTTACCATTAACGCCATCGATACCATTTTTGCCATCCACGCCATCTTTACCATTAACGCCATCAATACCATTTTTGCCATCGATACCATTTTTGCCATCCACACCATCAATACCATTTTTGCCATCCACACCATCAATACCATTTTTGCCATCCACGCCATCTTTACCATTTTTGCCATCGATACCATTTTTGCCATCGATACCATCGATACCATTGACGCCATTTTCTCCGTTCTTACCATCGATACCATTGACGCCATTTTCTCCGTTCTTACCATCGATACCATTAACGCCATTTTTGCCATCCACACCATCCTTACCATTAACGCCATCAATACCATTAACGCCATCTTTACCATTAACGCCATCGATACCATTGACGCCATTTTCTCCGTTCTTACCATCGATACCATTAACGCCATTTTTGCCATCCACACCATCCTTACCATTAACGCCATCAATACCATTAACGCCATCTTTACCATTAACGCCATCGATACCATTGACGCCATTTTCTCCGTTCTTACCATCCACACCATCCTTACCATTAACGCCATCGATACCATTTTTGCCATCGATACCATTAACACCGTCTTTGCCATTTAGTCCATTTTTATAGTTTTTATTATTTGCGCCTAATGAAGTAGTTAAATCGATTTCCACGTTTGCAGTTTTCCACCATAATCCATCAGATCCAATTTTTTTATAAATAATTCCCGTATTTTTATCCGTTATTTCGATTTCCTTACTATCATAAAGAACTAATGGATTATTAATATCTACAATATTATCACCAATCGACATCATTTTTTTACCGTTAATTGTAGCACATATTTTACCTTCTTCTAAATAAAAACCCGTAGATGGATTGCTTTTAAAATTTATAGATGGTTCTTTCTCACAACCATCTGTAAAATCCACATTTGAAGTATCTTCATTTAAAGACGCATAATGCTTACCATATAATGCATATAACTGTTTTGACATTATATTATATTTTATGAAATAATAAGAAAATATTATTATAATACATAAATAGAAAAAATATAATTTGCAAATTAAAAAAAAAATATTTAAAATATTTTATAATTAATCATTTTTAATTTTATTTTGTATTTTGCTTAAATTATAATTTTTATTCACATGTTTCATCATTAATAACTTTCTATAATTTGGATTTTTATCTTCAATGATTAACAAATAATATTTACTGACTATAAATGCACCAACTAAATATATTATGAAATATAAAATGTAATCCGTAATTTTATCTTTCATATTTAAGAATATTTTAATTTTAGGAGTATTTTAATTTTATATATTTCAATTTTTACCAAAATATATACTAAATTATAAATATGCATATACAATTGGTATCAGATTTACATATCGAATTTTGGAAAGATTTAGATGTATTAAAACATATTAAACCAGTCGCCCCGATATTAATTTTATTAGGTGATATATGTTGCGCGTCGACAGACTACGATTTTACATTATATAAAAATGCAGTATCTCAATTAACTCTGCATTATGACCATATTATTATAATAACAGGTAATCATGAATATTATACAAATAATGCGAGAGAACCACTCAAAACAATATCACAAACAGATATGCAAATTAAGGCATTTTGCAAAACAAATAAAAAATTACACTTTTTACAAAATAAAAGTTTCAAATTAAAAACACCATCAGGCACGTATTTATTTATAGGAAGCACTCTATGGAGCAATATTCCGCGTTCTGCTCATAATAATATTTTAAATATAATGTCTGATTATTCACAAATATATACACAGAGTGAAATTAAAAATAAAATAGGATATCACAATAAACAAATAAGACTTATAAAACCTGCCGATATATGCAGCTTACATAAAAAAAATGTCTCTTATATAGAGAAAAAAGTTAGATATGCGCATTCTAATGGTTATAAATGCATAGTATTAACACATCATAAACCCTACCTGAAAAATACACATAATATCAATTCTTATGATCCTGCATATGAAACAGATTTAAAATATATATTTCCACATGTATTATTATGGGCATATGGTCATACACATATTGCGGATAATAGGAAAATACTTGGTGCTAAATTATATAGTAATCCTCATGGATATCCAAATGAGAATACAAATTACAATCCTGCACAATGTATTAAAATTTAGATTTATATAGAGTATGATATAATGGAACAAAATACAACAGAACAGAGCGTGGAAGAACAGAGAATAGCAGAAGAACAGAGAATAGCAGAAGAACAGAGAATAGCAGAACTACATGAGGAATATAAAACTAAAACAATCGTTCAATTTGTAATTAAATATAGTTTCGTATATGCCGTAAATCCAGATTCATGCAATGAGTTGTTGTATGAATATTTTAAATTCGAAAATAATGAAGATATTAGAAATAAAAATAATGGAGATATTGAGAATAAAAATATAACTGAAAAACATTATTTTAATAATTTATTTACAAAACATATTTCAGGTTATATTTTAACCACATTTAATTTAAATCATGTGAAATGTGTAATCCATCAATATTCTAATGATAAATATAATATAGCGAATAGTAAAATTGACACAGACAATAAAATTAAACCAAATTGTATAAATCTAACATATAAAAATAGAATTAGGATTTATACAGATTTAATTAAAATTATGTCAATAGCAGATACATTTGATGAAATATCCATAGATAAGAAAACGACTGATTTATATATGCAGACTATTGGATTTTATTTATATATTATCAACGATGAAAATTACAATGTAGATATTAAACAACACAACTACAAGAAAAAAATCCCCGACATGAAAACTCATAAAAGATATTTGGAATACATAAAATATTTTAATGATTTTAAGAACACAATTATTAAATAAAAATTGAAAATAAAGAACTTAAAATATTTCTAAATTTAAAATGAAAAAAATACTCCATATCGCGTTTTTAAATAATTCAAGAATTATCGAACAGAAATGCTTTTATAATGGAGTTCAATATAATTGGGGTTCATACTCAAATAAAATATTTATGGGATACGGGCAAATTCAAGAACGTAAGATAATAGATAAATTGGCGCCGATAATTTTATCATCAGATATAAATTATAATAGTTTTAAAAAAAGAAATGAATATACATTATTACGCTCTACGCATTTTATTGCATTTAATATAAATATACATAGTTCGAGTATCCTATATTCCATAAATAATATATTGCAAATTTTGAAATAAAAATTAAAATAAAAATTGAAATAAAAAATAAAATAAATATAAAAAATAAATTATAGAAAATAATAAATTTATTAATCGAGAAATATAAAATGAAATTATAATTTTTTTTAAATTAATGTATTATTTTTTAATATATTTCCATAATTATCTAATTGTCCCATAAAACCATAATTGGGACATGCAATGGTTCGCCTGCTTGAAACATAATTCAGCGATTGTTTAGAATTCCAATTATTTTTCCACATTAAATACGCAACCACAAATGACACACTACGACTGATACCCGCATGGCAATGAACCAATACATTTCCATATTGTAAATGAGTATCTATATATTGATTTATTTTATCAAAATGAACCGTAATATCCGTTCCAGTATGATCGTAAATATTTATGAATATATATTTTTCAGTTATTGGTGTATATGGTTCATGACATGCATTTACGGTCGCATATATTTTATATTTATCTATGACGCTCGTAGATACCGCACTATCAAAATCACTAATATATATATTAAATTTTTCATTATCGGTAATTTTTGTAATATCTTCATAGTTATTCATTTTATGATGTGGAACAAAACATACTTCGCCATTAATTTCCACCATATTACCAAAAATACCAGTGCTAATTATATTATCTTTTACTAAATTTACATTCTTTTCTTTTATTTTTTCTTTTCCATTTATATCGACTTCAATAATTTTAATAGTGTTGTTTGATTTATATTCATCCACTATATTATTGGACGTATTGATATTAGACGTATTGATATTAGACGCATTGATATCGTATATATCTTCTTCGTATATATCTTGTATATCCTCGTCAAATATATCTTCTTTAAATATTATATCCGTTATATCCATAATATTTGATATATCAACATCTTGTATATCTTGTAATTCATCTTCAAAAATATCCTTTCCAAATATATTTTGCATATCTTTTATAAATATCATTTCTTCATTAATTTCATTTAATGCAAAAGGCAAACCATTCATTTTTTTAACTCCATTAATCATTGCAATAATTGGACTATTATTATCAATAGAATAATTATTTGATGTGTCAATATGTAATTCATCGGTTGATGTATTATCATTCATGAGTTTATTAACTACATCATTATTTGGTTTATCGGCGGATTTATCATTATTTGGTTTATCGGCAGATTTATCATTATTTGGTTTATCGGCGGGTGTATCAATCAACATACTATTTATGAAATCATCTTCTTTTTTTGCATATTTAATGTTATATTCTTCACATGCGGTATCGAGATTATTGCCCATGTTTTGTTTTGTTTTCTTCTCAATATTATTATCATTTTTTAATTCTTCATTTTCATATCTTTTTTTGATTAATTTATTTTGCATAATTTCTTGCGTGGTGTTTTGTTTAGTTTCTTGTGTGGTATTCTGCTTAGTTTCTTGCGTGGTATTCTGCTTAGTTTCTTGCGTGGTGTTTTGTTTAGTTTCTTGCGTGGTGTTTTGTTTAATTTCTTGTGAATTATCTTGATCAGATACTTGGACAATCAATGCACTAAATATACCTTTTTTATTATTTTTTTTTGCATATTGTTCTTGAATAATAACTGCGGGTGTATTTTGTAAATTTTTAATACGTTCATTGGATTTTTTTAATTCATTCAGTTGAACTGCGGTATATAATAGTAATACAATTAATATACAAACTAAAAGAGTGCCGAGATTATACATTATATTATAATGGAAATTGTATTTTTATATCTAATACTTTTATAAAAAAATAAATAAAATTAAAAACAAAATTAAATATAAAATTATTTAATATATCGATTAATGATACGATTTTTATAATCTTCTGCTTTCACTTGATAATTGGGTGTATGACCTTCCGGCACACCTCGCGTCATTTGATACATCACAGGACATAATTTTTTAACGCATTCAGCATGATCATAACCAAGCGCGTGTCCAAATTCGTGATTTATAACGTATTCTCTATATAAATTAACAGATAATCCACTTTCATCAACGCCATAATGCCAATTATCTGCATCTATAAATATTTCAGGTTTGGAAAATTTAGACTGTGTAGTTATCGAAAATCTTATTTGTTTTCCGTTTGAATAATATTCTGGATTATCGTGAAATTTATCTAAACTACTTCTGCCAGATAGATGAATTTTAACTATTGCCTTATCTGGGTCATCAACGCGAATAATATTATATTTATCACCCCAACGAGACCTATTAAGTATATTTTCTACTTCATCCGCAAATTCTATTTCATTTGCAATTTTATTATCATCTGCACTCACACTATAATCATCCGCATCATTCAAATTATCCACTACACAATAATAAGTTATTTTTTTAATTTCATCACCACCACTCATATCAAATCCTACATTAAATAAATTTGTAAATTTTATTTTATTATATAATAAAATAATAATACATGCAATTAAAATTAATAATGTAATATTATTTAATGATTTGTCATTTGACGAACTATTATACATTCATATATTATTAATCATATTCTTTTGGTATCATATAATCTATTTCTATTTTATATTTAGGATATTTCCTTTTTAATTCATCAAATGATGGACAATTTAAAAAATATCTTGTATTATTTTTAAATATATTATTAAAATTTATATTCCATCCGGTTATGTATTCTGTTGCTTCTTTCTTTGTTTGAAAACTACAATGATACTGCGCACTACATACCATAAAATTTTTATTAGTTATAATTTTACTAACGTGGTAATATCTTTCTCCGATCTGCGTGGGATTATTATTTTGATAATCAATATCACTTATATTATTCGTATTTACATCATCTGTATAATTTGGATTATATTTTTGAATATTTATATATTTTTCATCTATATTGGATTTATTATAATAATTAATATCTGCGTTGTCCATCTTATATAAAGATAAGAATATATTTTACTATATATAAAAATGGTAAATTGCGTTATATGTCTCGATGCGTTAAATAATAATCCAACCGATCCAAACATGGATATAATAACTACGGAATGTGCGCATGTATATCACATACAATGTATCAAACAATGGTTAGAACAAAAAAATAGATATAATGCACAATGCCCACAATGTAGAACTTCTATTGGATATTTATATGAGATTTTAAATATTCAACAAAATATGGGATTTTCTATGGAACTTACTGGTATTTTAATACCATTACTTAGTCCAATTCCTGATTTATTAAATACCGCAGGAACAGAATATAATAGAAATCTAAATAATCAAATAAATAGTATTTTCAATAATGTAAGTCAATTACATAATCAAAGTCAATCGAGTTCAACAATACAACCAAACCCAATACAACCAAGTCCAACCACATTTGGTACATCACGTCAGCAACCAAACCCAATACAACCAAGTTCAACTACATTTGGTACATCACATCAGCAACCAAATCCAATACAACCAAATATACATAATATATATAGTGATATAATTAATTCATATATGCAAAGTTCGTATGATTTACATAATACACACGAAGAACAAAATATATATACTATCGATGAAAATAATCAATTTAATTTTAATAATAATGTTGAAATTATCACTCCTAATGAAATTAATACAACGGAACAAAATGCAGATACTGCAACCAATACAACCGTAGATACATCGACTAATACAACCGCAGATACAGCAACTAATACAATTACGGATACAATCAACCCAAACGTGAATACAAATGTGAATACATCTGGGCAAAATACGAATTTAAATTATGAAATGTTTATAAGAAGTTTTATTAATACATTTAGGGAAAATTATGATATGGTAAGAGTTGGTAATATAGAACAAAAAAATATAAGGAGAGAGAATAATGAACAGATTTATAAACAAGGAAATAATACTGAACAAAATATAGAACAAAAAACTGATACGGGGCAAGAAATTAACACGAGTCAAAATACAGAGATTGATATTGATACAAACACGGAAATTGATACAAACACGGAAATTGATACAAACACGGAAATTGATACAAATGCAGAGATTAATATGGAAACAAACACAGAGCAAAATACTGATGATAATATTAATACTGCATCAAACTCACATGAAAATATGGAACAAAATATTAGCGAGTATGTTGATAGAATTATAAATGAAATATCAATACAAAGGCGACTGAACGAAACAATATTTGAAACAATAGAATTAATTAATAATAGAATAAGCACAATCAATACTTTTAGTAGAATACATGAAATGATTAGATTATTACAGAACACACCACAGCAACCAATACAAAATCAGCAACCAATTCAAGCACAAAATCAAATACAAAATCAAGCACAAAATAATTCTACCGATATTGCGGATATTATGAATATTTTAACTCCGAGAATAACTGCGAACGGCATTGCAAATCAACTACGAGAAATTAATACACGCATACAAAATACGGACACATCATTATTAACAAGATTGATGTTATTAATACAATCTTCATATTTGAGAAATGAAATCTCATTAGAACAATGGATAGAATGTATGAATAGAATTAATTCGTGAAAAATGAAAATTTAATTAGAATAAAATAAGTTATTAAACATAAAATTAATATTTGTATAAATTATACATTTTACGGATGGCAAATATCGATTGTTCAATATGCACCAATGATATAAATAATTCTTCATACGGTGAAAAAATAACTACAATATGCATGCATACATATCATTCAAAATGTATTATTGAATGGGTTAATACTTGTATGCGTGATACAAAAGACTGCACATGTCCAATATGTAGGTCTTTAATGTTTAGATATAATGGTAATAATGAATGTGAGTCATATAAATTTTTTATTGAAAATAATGTAGATATAATAAATATGATTAATAAAACAATATCTAATAATATTAATATCATAAATTTTTTAAATATGATATTACATCCAGATGAGAAATACACAGATTTAAATAATATAAACAGAAGACAAATCGACGGAAGAGTAGTAGAAATATACGACGATGGATATTTTGTATATAACGATGAATTAGTTGTAGATGGGAAAGTTGAAGAAGAGCACGATGAAAAAGATACAAACGAAGCAAATGAAGAAGATGAAGCAAATGAAGCAAATGAAGATGAAGAAGATACAAACGAAGCAAATGAAGAAGATGAAGAAGATGAAGAAGATGAAGCAAATGAAGCAAATGAAGCAAATGAAGATGAAGAAGATGAAGCAAATGAAGAAAACGCAAACGAAGCAAATGTGGAACACAATGAAGAAGTTAATATAAACGAAGAGGTTAATGATGGATTGGACGAATTAGGTGACACGTTTTCAGTCGTGATTAAAAAATCCGGAATAACAGAAAATATAAGCATTAAATATTCTGATTATGAAAAAATAATAGGTATTATGTTTAATACCAGCAAAAAACAAGATGAACAACAAATAAAACAAAATAAATATGCAGAATATATAAAACTAATATTCGATAATTCAAGTAAAATATTTTTATCCACTGCAATATTATATATATTTTATAAAAATTGGTAAAACACAAATCATAATTATTTATAATATTTTTTTTTAAAATTGATTTTAATATAACTATAAAATAAATAATAAATTTATACATCAAAATAATATTTTGCGATAATATCTCGGGTAATGTTTTGGAAATATATTTTCGAAAATTGGGGAACTATATTATCTAATATATTTGATAAAAAATTTAAGGATGCTCTTATTATTATGAATTCATATGACCTAAATGGAATAAATATAGAATTTACAATTGGTAGGATTAATAAACAACAAGTTATACCATATTGTGAAAATTCACATATCGAAATTTATTTAGTTCCAAAATTAAAATCTGATATAAAAGAAATGATTTATTTATATAAGACAAGAATTAATTTACCTAATATGAGCGTTTCGTGTTTTAAACCATATATCAATAATGATATTCCTGCTAATATTTTGTCCAGATATGATATAAAATTGACAGATTTTATGTTTCAATCAAGCATCTGTTATAAAGAAAATAAACATTGTATGTGCATAGTAATTTTAGTAAAAGAAGAAAAAAGTTTTTTCTTAGAACAAAAATTAATAAAATTTGAAACAAATACCGAACGTAAAATATGGATGCAGAAAGAACCAATTATAGATGAAATGTTATATAATATAATAGGTCAATATCATTTATTCATACACGTCGCATATATTGAAATTTTAGTATTGAAAAATCAGGAGTCAAAAGATATTCAAACTACCAATGTTGAAAATGAAAATAAATTAACAGATGGGAATATTAAATTAACAGATGGGAATATTAAATTAACAGATGGGAATATTAAATTAACAGATGGGAATATTAAATTAATAGACGAGGAAATTGACAAAAAATCAATCACGGCAGATAATGATAACGCTAATAAAATGAGTTCCATGTTACCAAATATTTACCTATATGCGAACAGTGATGAAAATTTTTCCCCGATGTGTAGACTTAAAGACTCCATGAAATTATTGATGAAATCTTCTTATAAAAAATTTATGTTCGAATGTAATTATTGTTCTCATAATAATTATCAAGTTGATTTAAAAAGATGTGCGTGCCAAGCGGTATATTATTGTAGTATTATATGTCAAAAGGCAGATAGGGAAAATCATTCATTGGTTTGCAAAATAGTAAAAACAGATTATAAAGTAGATAAATTATAAATATAACGAAAAATATATCACAAGATAGATTATTGAATTGTTTATTAATTATTTTTTTTATTATTTTTTTATTTTCAATTCGAAGTAAATATTAAATATTCATTGTATTATATAATATAATATAATGTCATATACACCTGAAAAAAGTTCTGTAAACGTTATAGTTAGAGTTAAACCCTCTACGGAAGAAATATGCACTATTTGTAAAAATAATGATATTCAAATTTCGTCGAAAAAAGATAAAAAGGTATATAGATTTGACCACGTATATGATATGGGGGCAACTCAGGAAGATATGTATAATGATATTGGTATAGATATAGTTAAAAATACATTTGCTGGATATAATTGTTGCCTATTCGCATATGGTCAAACTGGGTGTTTTTCAAATGGAACTTTAATTCGTATGTTCGATAGAACTACTAAACGAGTAGAAGATATACGCATCGGTGATAATATTTTGGGAGATGATTTTACTATCCGTATTGTTGAAAGATTATGTAGAGGCGAAGAAATGATGTATGAAATTAGCGCGGTTGAGATAAATATGGATAATATGGATAGCGCGATTGAAACTAATTCAGTTGGAAAAAATTTACAACAATTATCTTACATAGTTAATAAATCTCATATAATGACATTATATGATATAAATAAACGAAATCTGGATAAACGAAATCTGGATAAACGAAATCCGAATAAACAGAATATAATAGATGTTAAATTAAGTGATATTTGCGATAATACAACTGATAAATTTTTTGGTCTATATTTTAATAAGGACATAAATGATATTTCTTCATATGAAATTAAAATTAAACGACTAAAAAAATCTAATTATTACGGTTTCACATTAAATGGCAATGGTCGTTTTTATCTTGCAAATAATATAATTACTCATAATTCTGGTAAAAGTTATTCAATGATGGGTGGGGAAAATGAAAAAGAGGGATTAATACCTCGTATATGTAGGTCTCTTTTTACAAATCAAGAAAAAATAACAAATATTTCATATAAAATAGAAATGAGTTATCTGGAAATATATTCCGAGCAAATATATGATTTGTTATGTAATAATTCTAAACAACTGGAAATTAGAAATCATCCAACTTATGGAATATATATAGACGGTCTAACAAAAATAATTATTGAAAATGAAAATGAAATGCGACATTTTTTAACTATGGGTGATAAAGAGCGTAGTGTGTCATCTACTCTTATGAATAATAGAAGTAGTAGATCGCATTCTATACTTACAGTATATTTGACAAAAATAGAATATGATGAACACTTAAATTGCGATAGAGAAATTGTAAGTAAATTAAATCTTATAGATTTGGCAGGTAGCGAGAGACCTGAATTATCTGGCGTTACTGGTATTCATTTAAATGAGGCAATTAATATAAATTTATCACTAACAAATTTGGGAATAGTCATATCCAAACTTGCGGCAATGACGGTTAGAAATGAAAATGCGAATTCTATAATATCTGGTATATCCGGCGGTATTAATTTAGATAAAGCAGATATATCTAACACGACCGATTATAAGGAAATCGAAAAATCAAATAAAAATATTAAATCAAAATCTACAACAAATACGCCGATTAAAACACCATCCACGTCATCTACATTAATCCAATCTACCCCAACAACGCCAACAACACCAAAAACACCCATAACACCAGTGCAGTCTGCCTTCACTCGAAATACACATTCAAAATCAAATACACCTATTACCAAATCAAAATTACAAGGAAATAACGCATCCCAATCTACCCAATCTACTCAATTTACTCAACCTACTCAACCTGCTTCTGTATTATTGCGCTCTAATTCTTTCACGCCGACAAATATAATAAGTCCCCCGAAAACAAGAATATCAAATCCACCAAATATAAATACATCTAAACAAGCATCCAATACATCTACTAAAACGCTCGCAAATTCTGTCAGTTTGAAAACAGAAAAAAAAGACCACATACCATTCCGCAACAGTTCATTAACTTGGTTTTTAAAAGAAAGTCTAAGTGGTAATAGTAAAACTTATATGCTTACATGTATTAATCCGTCTCCTGATTATTATAATGAGAGTGTAAATTCTTTAAGATATGCAAATAATGCCAAGCAGATCATAACCCACGTATCCATCAATGAAGATCCAAATGATAAAATAATCAATATACTTAAAAATGAAATAATGATTTTGAGACAACAATTGGAAAAATACCCAGATGGAACAGACCCAGATATTATACAGCATCTCAAAGATGAAATAGAATTACGCGAAAAATTACTCAAAGAAAAAGATAAATCGTGGGAATTAAAATTAACGGAGTCTCATAAAATTAGTAAAGAAATTGAAGACCGATATAAGCATGCAATTTACGTTATTTCACATGAAAAGGATTTCTTACAAAAAAGAGTAGAAGAGATGGAGCAGAAAACTGCAGACCAATACAGAATTGTTGAAAGCACAATCGCATTTTCTCAGAAAGAATTAGAAGAGGCAAAAAGACAAACAGACCAAGCAAATAAAAAAATAGAAGAGGCAAGACTTATGGCAGAAAATGAATTAAAAGAAAGTGAAAAAGAATTACAAATGATTTTTGAACGAAAACAAATAGAATTAGAAAAACAAAAATATTATGAAGCAAGTGGAATTAGACAGCATTATGAACAAAGAGAAGATGAATTAAAAAAACGTTATGATGATGAAATAATATCATATAAATTACAATGCGAACAAAGAATAGATGAAATTAAAGATATATGTAAAGAAAAAATGGATATGCCTAATAATAAAATATTATCATTACAAAACGAAATATTATTATTACAAAATGAAATTAAAAACCTGAACGAAAAAATAATAAAATTAAATGATATTCATATTGATGAACTTAAAAAAATTACTATAAATTATGAAGAAAAAATAAAAAGATCTTCCAGCGATAATATTGAGGAAATGCGGCGAACTATGAATTCACAGATAGAAGCAAATAGAAATTTGCAGAACGAAATTTCTGTACTAAGAAAAACAATACAACAACTACAAACAAAAATACAAATATTAGAAAAAAATAAGTAATATGATTTATTCTGTTTTATTATTTCTGTTTTATTATTTCTGTTTTATTTATTTTGTTTGCTTATTCATCGTCTTGCCTTGTTCGAAATTTTTTAGTCTTAATCAGTTTAGATTTAGTTGATTTAGATTTTATATTTTTTTTAGGTTTATTTTCAGTATATGAAATAATATTTTCGTTATTTTTGTTGTTTTCGTTATTAGATTGTATATTTTTATCTTCGTCGTTAAATTGTGTATTTTCATCATTTGTTTGTATTTGTGGTAATTCTATCAATTGTTTTATTGTGTCTGTCGATTGTTTTATTGTGTCTGCCGATTGTTTTATTGCGTCTGTCGATTGTTTTATTGCGTCTGCCGATTGTTTTATTGGCGATAATTCTTTATTTTTATTTATATTATCCATAGGTATTAATATGGGAGATGATGTATCTGTCTTTTCTTCCGAAAATGAACTTAATTTTAATTCTTCAATTTTAGTCGATGAATTATCGCTATTAATATCCGCATTTTCACATATAACATCTGATATATCTATTTCATCCACATTTATTTCATTCGTCATATTTATTTTATCTATTGTATTTGTTTTGTCAAATTTAGTTTGTTTATTATCTGTTTGTAAATCTTTTTCGACAAATACAGGAGATAATTTATCTACGAATACAGGAGGTGATTTATCATCGTCGCTTGTCATTTCAATCGAGTCTGAATTTTTATTCGAAGAATTAGAATTAATATTAAATAAATGTTCCACGTGGGATAATTTTTTACAATCTATAATTTCTGCGGGACTATTATCGGGACTATGTGGTTCTACGGATGGACTTTGTATATTAGTTTCTGGACTATGCGGTTCCGCAGATGGACTTTGTGGTTCTACGGATGGACTTTGTATGTTAGTTTCTGGACTATGCGGTTCCACAGATGGACTATGTATATATTCATGTTTTATATCATCTGTATGAGCGGAAATTAAATTACTTAATTCATCTGTTGGTGTAATTTGACCTAATAATGTGTATTCCAATATTTCATCTGTGATATTTTTATTATTTTTATTATTTTTATTATTTTTACCAGTATCTACATTTGATAAATTTAAAATTCTTTTTTCAAGATTGGTATTTTTTTCGAGAAGATTATTTAATAATATGCTTTGTGTAGATATCAATTTTTTAACATCTGATAATTCGTTCTTAATTTCCGTAATATAATTTATATAAATGGAATTATGTTTCCGCAATAAATCATGTGTAGTTAGTGTATTATGTATAATATTTTTCACATCGTGGGACAAACTACCGATAGAAAAATTACCAGCGATGTGTAATGTTTCATTTAGTCCTTTACATGAAATAATTTCACTCATTATTTTATAATATGAATACAAATTTAACATAATTTAATATAAATTAATATAAAAATTAAATTAATTATTCTATTTGAATACATTTAATACCGACAGACTGTAATATTTCACATGAGTCGTTATCGTGTTTGTATCGATATTTATAATATACTATTTTACACCCATGCGAAATAATATCTTTCATACAAATATGACATGGACTATATAAGGTATATAATACATTATCACCAGCATTTGCTACCCACCTCAGCGCGTTTGCCTCCGCGTGAATTTCGTAAGATTTAGACCATTCCCTATGTAGTTTTTTAAATTCGTCGGTTTCAATCCACTGAGCAAAATCTGTATTAATTTTTTTTTCTTTGTGGAATTTAAACCAAAATTCATTACATTCCACGGAACCACAAAATGTCCCATTATAACCAATTGATATTATTTGCGATCCACGGACTACAATAGATGCTGTTTTTAGTTTCAAACATAAACTACGTTCGGCGATTATTTCTACTATATTCATAAATGTTTTACACCACGATGGACGTTTTTTAATTTCATAATTACTATGTATGGGTGCTATATCTGTCATTATATTAGATACCATATTAGCGGATATATTTGTATTATTTGTATTATTTGTATTCCTGTTCTTCTCGTTTATATTATTTGTATTATTTGTATGTTCTTTATTTTTTTGTAGTTCTTTATTTTCGTGAGTTTCATTAAATTCAAAACTATATTTATCACTCATATTTATTAGTAAAAATATTTTATTAGAAGATATTTCACGGATTATCATAATAAAAATAATTATCAATTTTTAAAAAATTGAATTTTATTTGTTTATAGAATAATTAATAATCGAATTACAACTTGTATCCTAATAAATTTATAATAAAATGTCTTCAGGTTTTAATGCACCGAAAAAAAGAAGATTAAGTTTATCCGTAGTTGATGATAAAATTAACGATGAAATGAATGACAATATAGATAACGAAACTATCAAAACTAAAACTATTAATAAACTTACTGAAACTAATAAATTTATTGATAGTCTTGTTAGTTTTATTGATACTGAAACCGATAAGTTTGTTAAAACTGATAATAAACCTACAAATATCGAAACTAATAAATCTGCAAATATCGAAACCAATAAATCTGCAAATATCGAAACCAATAAACCTAACACTGAAATTAATAATAAATCCGCTGATAATAAATCCACCGACGATAAAACTATTATATGCGAACTTGTAGAATACAAATCAGCAGAACAAAAAATCGATTATAAAAATATGACGGAATTTATGAAAAGAATTTCACCTGATATTAAAATTAATATAAATAGTATCCCATTACTAAAAAATATTGAAAATGAAATTAAAGTAAATTCAGGCACTATATATAAAATTATTAGTACTGATATTAGGAAAATTTATAATGATTTACTTTCCACATTAAGAATTATAGATAATATAGAAATTTATACCGAAACGGATATAAATAATTCCAATATTATTTTCGAATGTAATGAAGAACGAATAAAACCAGTATTGGAACAAGTAATAAAAAATATTAAATTATCAGACGATTCCATATTATGTGGAAAACGATATAATACGCGAAGTAATGATAGACTTAATAACTCAAATAAATACAGGGCACGAATATCTAATATATTAACAGAAATAAAGGAAACAATTAATCAACAAACTGGTATTAATCAGCAAACGGGGATTAATCAACAAACTGGTATTAATCAGCAACAAGTTGCTGTAAATCAAGACGATAAAAATAATGAAGAAAATCCTTTCATATTACAAATAAATGGATTTCCGTCATATTTAGGAGGAGATAAAATGCATGAAGAATTTCCCAATAATGGCATTCGTGATATTATGTCGATGAAACATATTTCTGATTATGTCAGTAAAATTAATACAGGATTTGCAAAGTATAGAGACCTTATGACGAGACAAAGATTGCGTCTAATGGAACATAATATCGTCAAGGCAGTACTATTTACCATAATCGTGAATAATGAAGACCGTAGTAAAGTCGAACAAGAGATATTTAAATTATGGAAATGTATATCCAATTCAATCGATAATATAATTGGTATCATTAATAATATTGTTAGATTTTTGAACGATCTTACGAAAAAAAGAAATCTTAATAAATATCCATATTATAGAATGGCGATTAATGTATCACAAACAGTATATGCGATATCATGCCTTGATTATAAATTGGATAAAATGATGGCGCTAAATAAACCCATATAATTTTTTTACTCTAAAATAACTTTGTATATTTTTTAACTATTAAATTAATTATATTTATATAATGTGGAATTCATATATTATCATAATATGTATAATTTTAATAATATTAATTATAAATTCGAGATATACTGAGGACAAAATGCTTAATGGTTTTTGGAGAGCGGATGCTGATTTTTGTTTATCTGCTGGATTAGAAGAATTTATAATTTATTTCCAACCGACAGAATATATATTTTATAAATCTGGATATATACTTGCAAAATCAGCGGATGGTTTTGTTATAAATAATCCTGTGAGATTTAGAATGACTACATCTAATATATCATGTATGGCACCTTATGCGACTCACAGATGTTTTACTCTTACGATAGATTGGTTAGATGCATCGGAAAATGAATATTTTCCGTCGGTTCAAACTTTGGATTATTATTTTTCACTCGGTAAAATAATAATGGGGACAGACCATATATATGGTATTTTATATAAAGATAATTATATGAATTCTACAACGGAAAATCATAAAATACCTGATAAATATAATTCAAATGTGGCGGATATGAATAATGGCATAGATGCGGATAGTATGGATAAATCAAATATAGATGCGGATAAATTAAATACAGGCGCAGATAATACAAATATAGGCGTGGATAATATAGATGTGAATAAATCAAACAATGAATAATAAATCGAATAATGAATAAATCGAATGATGAATAAATCAAATAATGTTTAAATAAATTATAAATAATATATATATGATTAATAATTTGAACGTTTTGGATAAATTAAATATCATAGATAAATTAAATTTAGACTATATACCAGATTTATTATATGTAGTTGATAAAGAATATAATATAAATAATTTATCTAAAAAATATACCGCGGAAGAGAAGATATTTTTAATTTATTATGTTGCCGGAGTATATAGAGTATTGTTCGATTTTACAGATGATTTTGAAAATGCGTGCGAAATTGTAAATGACCATAATTTACAAAATATAACATTAAATTTAAGAATGTTTATGCATAGTTTAGATATGAAATATTTAATTTTCAATAAACAACAAATAGATTATATAAATAGTGAATTATTGGACTCATTTAAATCTACACGCGATGCGTTTTTATATTCGTGTAGCGTTCATAACCAACTACACATAGTTAATTGGTTATTGGATAAAGTAGATCCTTTCACAACTACAAGAGGTGTATATATTGCATGTAAAAATAATATCACCGATGTATGGAAATTGCTATCGGTTAAATGTAGATATAATATAACAACTGCTTTTACTACGGCATGTGAAAATAATAGTTTCATTATTGCAGATGAATTACTTAAATTAAATATTATAGATAATAACACAATTAATAAAATATTTATCAAAGTCTGTATGAAAGGTTTTTTTGAAACTGCAAAAATTTTAATAAATCATACATCCATAGATATTTCATTTGTAGACGGTATAACCGCATTTGAAACATCCATATATTACTCTAATTTTGCAATTGCAGATCTTTTTGAAAAAAATATATCGATTATTAATTTAGCAATGAGAACATTTGCTATATGTTGTCTTAATGGTTCTAATACAGATTTATCAAGAATTAAATACCTATATGAGCATTTTAAATTTGATAACCGATTAATATTAAGAGCATTACATATGATAGAAACTAAAAATAATGTCGAAGTTAAAAAATATTTAAAGTATATTGCAGAATTGGCAAATTAATTTTTACAGAATTGGTGAATTAATTTTTATAGAATTAATTTTATAATATTTTAAGATTTTTTTTTTAAATATTTTTTATTAGCGTGATTAATAACTTTTTTTAAAATTATTTTTTTAATTTATTATAAATTTCTATTAATTTAAATTTGAAAATATATTATTAATTAATAATCAACCAGATGGGTATTCATGGATTTAGTAATGTATTCAGTTCGACGAGAACCATTAATTTTCATTCGATATGTAATAAAACAATTGCAATAGATGCTATGGGTGAAATATATAGAACTCTTTTGGGGGCATCTAATGTAAATACTTTAACTGATTTCGAAGGTAAAACAACATTACATATTAATATAATATTAGCAAATATTATCGCCATGCAAAAAGAAAATATAAAGCAAATATGGGTATTTGATACTAAACATTGTCATTTAAAAAATAACGAACTTAAAAAGCGATCAGATAGAAGAAATAATGCGAAATGCAGAATAGAACAATTAAAAATACAATTATCAGATATTAAAAAAGAAAAAGATAAAAAGAATGAGGGATTATTAGATGAAATTGAATTAGATATGTCTATTTATAATAAACAATGTGAAAATGTGGATGATGCGAATAATGCAGATGATGCAGATGAATTAGATGATGCGAATAATGCAGATGAATTAGATGAATTGGATGAAATGAAAATAAAAAAAATTACGGATAATATTAACTCATTAAAAAAACAAACATTCGTTGTCCAATACGAACATATAGAAGATGTGAAAACATTATTAGATTTTGCAAATATTACTTACATAGATGCGCCAAGTGGTGTAGAAGGTGAAGCATATGCGAGTTATTTATGTAAAATTGGTATTGCTAATGGTGTATATTCGATAGATACAGACCCAATAGCATTCGGTTCTCCCACATTATATAGGAAGAATACAAGAACCGGTAAAATTCAAGAATATACACAAATAGATATTATAAATCAAGTATCTATGTATTTTGATATGAATAATATAGATAAAGATACACCAATATCATTTAATGATATACTAAAAATATGCCTAATATTGGGAACTGATTTTGCCAAGAAAACACCGCGTGTAGGTGTGAAAACGGTAATTAAGAAATTTCTTGATATCGAATTAACAGAAGAGCAACTGCGGGCAAAAAATATATTTACACAAGATATGAAATGTCTCTCGAAAAATGATGAAATATTAGAATACATAAATTGCAGAATAAAAAATCCCACATTGCAGAATAATGATAAATTAATTAGTTGGTTGGTAAATAAAGGATTTAATAAAATAAGAATTGAAACACAATTAAATAAATTAACTGAAAAAATTAATATTAAAAAAACTAAAAAATTAATTAAAAAATAAATTAAAAAAACTAAAAAATTAATTAAAAAATAAATTAAAAATTAATATTAAAAAAAACTAAAATGGAAATAAAATATATCGATATAACTCATATTATATAAACGCATAGATTATCACATATACGTAAATGATATTAGATATTTATATATCACATATACATGGATAAATGTATGTCATCTGGTATAGATGTATCTATTAATTTTTTTATGATATCTATCGTTATAATTATTGGAAATGTAATACTCATATAATAACTTAATAAAGAACCACTCTGAATTAATATATTACTTTCGCCGCTACTTCCACAACTACTATTACTATTTTCATTATTTGTATTATTCATATATCTGCAGATATTTATTTTATTAATAATTTCTTGGATTAATTGTTTAATTTTTCTTATTCCATTTTTGTCTTCTTTTTGTATTCTGTTAATTATCCATTCGATGGCATCGGTTGCGAATGATACATCCATAGATGATAAATTAATATTTTTAAGAGCGCTGGGTATAATATGTTTTATACATATTTGATATTTATCAGCAGTAGAATATGGTGGAATACTAATGATTGGTATTCTATTAATAAGAATTGGATTGATTTGCGATTTATCATTAAATGAATAAATAAATGTCATTTTAGATAAATCTATTTTAAGTTCTGTCAAATATTCATCTTGAAAATCGTTTTGTTGTATCGGGTCGCTTACATGTAGAAACAAGTTTGATACTTTATTGATATTATTTATTTTATCAAATTCATCAAAATAAATAACGCCATTACAGCATTTTAATTGCTTCAACGCTTTCACAAATATTCCGGGTGCGCTACCTTCATACGTATAACTATGACCGAGGAAATAATGTGGATCAGAACTTCCACCCATATTAATTTTTGTAAATGGTATCCTGATGGCATCTGCGAATGCCTGCGCCAAATGTGTATTATGAGTTATAATGCAATTTTCTAATACAAACCGCCCATTGCCAGATATACAAAATCCATTATAAACACCAAAACCAACCCTGCGAATATTAAATTTACTTATGATATGAGTATCGCAAGTTGGTATAGAATGCGCATTATGAATTTGCAAATGCTTACCTTGAATATGAAACATATAACCCAAACATTTTAATAGAAATCGTAATTTTTTATTATTACCATTCGCGATCATAATATCGCCCCCATCATCAATGGACAATTTGGGCGCACTTTTAATAAATATTTCATATAATTTTCTCATTTCATTTCTTGAATTATATAAAAATTCTGTTGGTATTATGGATTTCTTTGCGAGATTTACACATAATTCGTAATCCACGGGTTTATATTCATAAGTAGGATATGCGTAGATAAGTCTATAATTACTTGTATCTATGTAATTCGCACTTATACTTAACCCCACATCACATAAATTACTTCCCGGTGTATTAATAAATTTTTCTAATGGAATATCTACAATCTCGTGCGTTCTAATATCATAAACTGTTAATATGTGGCACTGATTACATACAAACTTATCATTTAAATATTCACTTTCAACGGAATACATATTATCCACGCCTTCGCATACACTTTGCACTATACGAGGCGTATTATCATCACCAAGTAATATATCACCTGCTATAATGTTTTTAGCATATTTATAACCACCATTATATATAAGAATTTGTGTATTCGGATCAAGACATTTACCAACCCCCGCTGGTCCATGTAATCCAATACTCATATCGCAACTTGTGGGATTAGTTATTCGCATTGCTATTAATTCCAATAATCTCTCCTTAACTGGTATCATGCCAAATAAATTCATATCAAGTGTATTTTTTGCCTCATGTAAAAATTGACTAATTTTGGATTGCGGATCTTTATAGGATACTGGTAAATCTATATATTTATTACTGATACATAGACCCCATTTAATCCATTGAAGAAGTTTATTATTGGAACTATATGAACCATATAATTCATTACATTTTTCGAGTAAAATAAGTTTGTTTCTGTCCGATACATCTGCCAATAATATTTCATATTTAATTGGCATTTCTTTTTTGATTAATATCTTTTCCTTTTCGTCTAATTGTGTAATATTTATACTATGTGTTTCTGTTTTATATTTTTTAACAGTTTCAAGAATATTATTTCTAACTTCGAAATAATGACTTGAACATTTTTTGGGCATATTGGTGAGTATGCTCATTTTTTCGGATAATAAAAGTTTTTCACTCGCTGGTATATTTCCATTAATAATATCTGCGAATGTTGGAAAATCATTTATATGTTCATATACATTTGATGCATTATTTATGAAATCTGTTAATTCTTTTTTAGTTTTAATTTCTTTATTTTCTTTAATCCATTCTCTTATTGTTTGCCTTTTATTTAAATCCGCGACTAAAATTAATGCGTCATCTATGGCGAATTCATTTATTGTAAAATTGCCGATTAACATATCATCTGCATCTAAAAGTTGTTTTTCATCTGCGAAAAATGAAATTGTATATGGTAATTTTTGCGATCTCTCATCATTTGAATACTGTGTATTATCATCACGCCGATTATCTTGTATATTCGCCACTAATTGCGGTTTTTCATTTTGTTTAATTATTTTATCTTTTGTGGAGGATTTTTCTGTATTTATACTTAATTTATTTTTTGATTTTTTTGCAATTAGTTTATTTCCAATCGTGGATTTATTTTGCATGCCAAGTTTTGTTATTTTAAATAATCTTTTATTAGGAATTTCATTTTTAGAATTATCATCATATATAGGACTTGAATAATTATATTTTGATACGTTATTAGAATAATTTCTTGATTTACTATTAGATCTACTTCTCGATTTACTATTAGATCTACTTCTCGATTTACTATTAGATCTACTTCTCGATTTACTATTAGATCTACTTCTCGACCTATTATTATGTTTTTTTCTTGATTTATTTGATTTATCATCACTTTTTGTCAGTCTATGGCGTTTATTTTTTATGGATTTTGCATCATCGTGTTTTTTTAAATCGATACTCATTTTATGTAGTTATATGATAATAATAACATAATTTAGATTTAAAAAAAAATGATTTTTATTTACGTAATAACTAAAACAATTAAAAAAGATAGTTCTATATAAAATAATATAATAATTCAATCATACAATAACAGTCAAATCACATAACAAATCAATCAAAAAAGTATTTCTCAATACAGATATGTCAATAATAATTTATAGCACATTATATATTATGATGGGAGGAATAGATGACGAGTCTGGAGAATTATTATGTTAATTGTAGAATATTGTAAATTTATAAATTGTTATTTATTGATATATATTAAAAATTGTTAGATAAAATTATATAAAAAATAATTTCGATATGTAGTAAAATCATTATAAAATAAAATTAGCATTAATTTTATTAGATTGATATAGAAATTAAAAATTAGATAAAAATTAAAAATTGGAATTAGTTTTATTAGACTGATATTGAATTTATAAAATATTTATTAAAATGTTATATTCTCTATTGTTAAAACTAATGGATTAATTATACCGAGAACTACGGAACCACATAAGGCGCCTTCCACGCCACCTATTAAAGAACCAGTTATAGCGCCTCTTGTGGCGCCTCCTAACATACTTTTTATAATTTCCTTTTTCGTTATACATTTATTATTATTAATATTTTGTAAATCTCCATATGTAAGCGGTTCATTATCATCATAATAATATTTTTTTTCATTACCTATCGTTATTATATATATGAATTGAATTATGAACAATATACATAATATATATAATACATTGAGGGAAATATCTTTAAAACTCTTCATATATTTATGAAAATTGAAAAATTATTTAAAATAAACATCATTAATTTTAAATATACAGAATGAAAAAAATTAATAGTCTGGATAGATTAAATGAATTAGAAAATATAAATGAAATAACTAAAATGAATAAATTGGACGGTTTAAATAAATTAAACGAATTAGACGAATTAGACGGTTTAGATAAATTAGACGGTTTAGACGGTTTAGATAAATTAGACGGTTTAGATAAATTAGACGGTTTAGACGGTTTAGACGAATTAGACGGTTTAGATAAATTAGAAGTGGAGGTGAATAATATAGATAATGTAGATGACAGGAAAAAATTATTGGTAGACATTAAAATAGATATGGATGAAATATTAAAAAATCTCGATAAAGTAGATATATTCGAATTAAATGATGCGCAAAAGACTACTATTAAGAATATTATTAATTTCTTGGATTCCAATAAATATAACTTTTTACTTATGGGATGTGCTGGTTCTGGTAAAACCACCACAATATGTCATGCTCTTAATGAATACAACGCCTCACATCATAATAAACTTAAAGTCGCATTTTGCGCCTTTACAAATAAAGCGACAAAAATTCTTAAAAATATAAATGAGCGTTTTGATATCCAAATTAATGCAGATTTCTTCACTATACATAAATTATTAAATCTCGAAATGAAATTTATAGGGGAAAGTATATCATTCACTTATAATGAAAAAAATTTATCGCATATGAAAGATTATGATGTATGTATCATAGATGAATGTAGTATTATATCTACGGAATTGTATGAATATTTACAAAAGGCTCGTTCGTATATTGAAGAGCAATATGATCATAAAATTAGATATATCTATGTTGGCGATTATTATCAACTTCCACCAATTGGAGAAAACCTAAGTGCAGTTTTTAAATCAATAGATAGTAGTTGGTATGTATTAAAATTAACTCAGGGGATGCGTCAATCGTCAATCAGCACTGTTAAAATATATAATGTGCTCTCCAATATGATTAAAAATTATTTAGATAATGAGTTTATAATGAATTTTATTAATGAATATCCATATAATATTTTATCAATCGATACTGCGAATTTGGAAGAATTTTGTAATATGTATTTTAATATTATGCAAGATGACGAAAATTCTATCATTCTTACATATAGTAAAAAAAATTGCAATCTGCTGAATTCAAAAATACAAGATAGGATGAATACTGCAAACTGCAATCAAACAGACCATAAAATTGATTATTCAAAACCGCATCCATGGTTTGAAATAAAAGCAGACGAATTATTATTAGATGATAATCCATATTTTTATTCTGGTGATATTATATGCGTGGATAGACCCGTGGATGTTTATCAACTTAAAATAGAAAACAAAACAAAACAAGAAGATAAGAAAAAAGATTTGAATTGCATTGATTATGTTATGTTGGGTTCTTCGTTGGGAATAACGCTTTATACGGGCGAATGTTATAAAATACTAAATACATCAAATGTATTAGTAGGTATTAATATGGTAGGTAATATTAAAATATATAAATGCCAACAGTTATTAATCAAGGCAGAAGATAAAGAAGTATCTATTTTACATATTCCAAAAGAAACGAGTAAAAAAATTAAGGCGACAATTAGGCGAATTACAGGAAGTAAATTTCATATTGAAGTTTTTAATAGAATGTATCCCGTATGTTGTTATGGGTATTGTTGCACGATATATAAAGCACAAGGATCTGAATGGAATAATGTTTTCATTAATTTATCTAATATAAAATATTGTATAACCGCAAATAGAGTTTTCAATAAAACACGTGATAAATTTTCTGGAGATGATTTTAGTGAAAAACCAGATGAAGTAATTCATAAAATTAGAATGGTATTTAGAACTGTATATACCGCCTTAACAAGAGCGACAAAAACAATATATACTATTTATTAGTCGATAATTTATTAAACTAATTTCCAATTTATTTTAATTTTTTTTAATTTATATAATGACTGATAGTGTTAAAAAATCTTTATATATTTATCATACCGATGTCGCAAATATTAAACCTAATGAAATATATTCATGTGCAAAATGGTTAGTATCTATCGGCAGATATTGGTTTGTAAATTCAGCATATGTGGATTTAATTAAATTACAATATTCATATCCTGAGCGATTTAGGAAAATAATGGCAGATTATTACGAACAACACGATAGAGAAAAAGTTAATAAAGTTATTCGCGATGTTCAACCGTATAGGACATTTATAGGCGCATATGGCGATGACCCACATATGTATTACCACGCAGATAATATAAGATAAGCGAAGAGATATGCCGATTGGCGGATTGCCCTTGTATTGGATTGTGAAGTGGTATTTAACAATCGCGTTAATATGCCGATTGGCGGATTGCCCTCGTATTGGATTGCCGATTGGCGGATTGCCCTCGTATTGAATTGCCGATTAATAAAATAGCAATCCGCAAAGGCGGCCAATACAAGTTTACCGAACATAGTAAATTTTAAAATAAAGTAGATTATATAACTCATAAAAAATTATCCAGTCGAAAAAATATTTTATTTATCTAAAAAAAATATTTCATTAAATTTAAAATTTGATTATTTATAAATCAATAATTTATAATGAGTGATATTAAACAAAATTATGATGCGGGTTATGATGCTGGGTATGATGCGGATTATAAAATATCAGATCTTATATCGATTATGAAACAAATGCAGAATGAAATAGGCGAATTAAAACAACTAATAACATATTCGAATATTAAATTGGAAATATTAGAACAAATAAGTGGGAAATGTCCAGAACCTCGTGTTAGTAAAAAAGCAGTGAAACCACGTAAAAAAGTTGAAACCGTTGAAGAAAAAACGGATATATCATCTGTTGAATTAAAAACGGATAAATGCACAATTGGTATAAAAATTAAGGATAATAAAGATATAATTACAGATGATCAAGATTCCAATAATGTTGTGGATTCTGATGGAAATATTACTCACGGAGATAAGGCATTAGTGCAGTTACTGAATACATTAACGCCAATGACTGGTAAAAGTTATACATCTTGTGAATCGGAAAATTCTCACATAGAACATAAAAAATCACGGCAAAGTAATTCCGTTGAAAAAAAAGAAACAATAAATAAATTACAATTCTTTAAAAAAATGTATATAGAAAATAATCAATATTTTGATAAATATATAACGCCTACAATCAAAGAAAAAATTAACGATGAAAACGACTGGTCTGATCTTAATGATAATAAATTACAATCTGCTAAATGTAATGCATATTATAAATATATGACATCTAAATACGATACTGAATTAATTAATATGAAAAATGAATATCTAAATAGGTGAATTAATTTTTGATCGATCTGTATTTTCCCTTCGATAATGCTGGATAGTAAGGTATAAATTTTTTTCCTTGTGATGTTAATATTTTTTTAGCATTAACTAAATCTATATATTTACCTATAAAATTATTTATATATACCTCATCTGATAATTTTTTTATGTATTTTATTTGTTTTATGAATTTCTCAATTTTGATATTTAGCACATCACCAGTTATATTACCCAAATATTTAATAACGCGTAATATCCATAAATCTATCATCAAAAATCTCAATAATATCCATTTACTGCCGATTTTAATTTTGTCAATATCAAAATCTGCGGATTTATATTCTATTTCACTGCCGGATTTATTATCCTCTTCGCTATTGGATTTATTATCCTCTTCGCTATTGGATTTATTATCCTCTTCGCTATTGGATTTA